>LWDU01039997.1_pt1 | contig 29255 bp, 29 predicted proteins | sample 727161 | NCBI WGS metagenome assembly LWDU01 (sample SAMN04566230, study PRJNA314399) | hydrothermal vent metagenome | isolation source: deep sea hydrothermal plume seawater | place: Mexico: Gulf of California, Guaymas Basin | collected 2004-07-11
ACCGCATCCAGACCTTGCATGGGATCAATCACTCGACCCCCCTTCAAAATCAAATCATGTTCCAACTTCATATCCTTTTTTGAATCTATAATTGATGTTACGCAGAGGGATATCAGACTAAACTAAAGCCAGTCGATTTTGAGTTCCACCCATCTTTTCAAGATTATCATATGCGATTGTTTTTTGATAAAAAACCTGAATTGCTGAAATTGTTCGTAAAAATAATGTGGACCCAAACTCACCGAAACACAATAATTATGATTTTAATAAGTAATTTCAATGTGTTAAATGCATTGCGTAACATCAGTTAATCAACGTAAATCATGCCGTCACTGACCATTACACAACTTCCGCCGATCCAAGTGGAAATAACCGTACCATCTTTTTTCTCAGCTCGTGTCTTTAGAAGACTCGGACGACCCATTTCCGCTCCTTGGGAGATTCGCCATTCGAAATTTCCGGACCTTGCTTCATCATAGTGGGCGAGCAATCCACCTAAAGCACAATTGGCGCTTCCTGTAGCAGGATCTTCCGGCACACCATCAAAAGGTGCGAACATTCGTGCCCGAATATCAAATTCATCATTACTTCGAATATAAACGTGAACATCAGGTGTGACACCTTGGGCAGCTATCTCCTCGAATCCATCTAGATTGACTCTCGCTCGCTTCAACGAAGACTGATCTCGTAGTTCTGCTACTAGAAAAGGCAAACCAACCGATGCAACTTGAGGAAGATGTGTGTCTGTGACTATTTCTCCTATAGGAAGCGATATTGAAGATGCGAATGTTTCGACTGATATTGTCATTCCTAATGAAATCTTCTCCGGAGCTTTGAGTTCACACCAAAGATTTCCTTCCTCAAGTTTGCGTAAAGTTAGAGGGACTAAACCCGCTTTTTCCTCAAACACAATTTCAATTGTTTCCTCAAATTCTTCAAGTTTACCGACAGATGCCAATACGAATGCAGTTCCAATATTTGGGTGCCCTGCAAAGGGTACTTCTATAGAAGGGGTGAAAATTCGAACTTTCCGGGTGTTACCCTTCTCTGAGGGAAAAATGAATGTACTTTCGGAAAAATTGAATTCTCTGGCAATCTGTTGCATTAGTTTATCTGTAAGACCACTTGCATCTGGTAACACTGCTAATTGATTTCCACCGAATCGCTGGTTGGTAAAAACGTCACAAATGTAATACTTGTACTTCATAATATTTTCATCTCTTTAGCCTAACGTTTAGGATAACAGGGTTCTAGGAGAGCGAAAAGCACCCCCTGGACCTCCGGTTTATCCGCTTGTTAGCGCATATTGACTGTCTCCGCTTCGCTGAGCCTCTCATTAGGCTAATTTATGTTTTTACAACATACGACTATCCGAAGACGCATTCGATTCTCGCGGAAATTCTTTAGCATCGAATTATAGATTCGCAAACTATTCTGCGCCTCCTCGGTGGCTTTATCTCTATAACCAGCACCATCCGCCACAGCCTTTTCCGGTTTTGTCACGAATTGGGAATAAAATGGAATCGCTACATTGCCTTGCAAAAAAGGGTGCATCCACGGCCGGAACCGACGGTTCGCCTAAGCCTAGCGCATAACTTACAGTGAAGCGGAAAGGGCTGTCAAGCCTTTTTTTAGAATAATTACTTGAAAATTTACCACAAAAATAAGCTGTAAAATCAGCAGTATACTGGATTGTAAAAAGCAGGTTCTGCGGACCTCAGGGCAGGTCAGAACCAATTGCTGTCTGAAGGTCCGTCAATGTGGCGCCACATTCCTCCGGCAGGCCAAGCCACCGAGCAAACTTCTCAAAAACCACACTGGCCTCCGTGCCAGACTCCCGCATGGCTTTGAGGGTGGCGTCTCCTTGCGATTTGGAGAGCTTGGCTCCGTCGGGTCGAATCAGGAGGGGGTGGTGTAAAAAGCGGGTTTGCAGGAAGGAAACGTTTTTTAGCCGTTCAGCAAGATGGAGTTGGATCGTTGAGGATTCCCGGAGGTCTGCACCCCGGACGATGAGGTTGATGCCGTGGTCAACGTCGTCCACGAGTGAGGTGATTTGGTAGGCAGGAATCCCGTCACGACGGCGCAGCACGAGGTCTCCCACATGCGCAGCATCCGCTGAAACTGTTGCGCCCATCCAGCCGTGCATGGTCACGGGTGCGGTTTCCGGCATTCGTAGCCGCCATGCGATTTCCGGGGCGGAAAAATCGAGGTCGCGGCTCCGGCAGGTTCCGGGATAGCGTCCGTCTCCGGATGCCAACTGCACCTCTTTGCGGGAACAGTTGCAGGCGAAGAGGTCGCCCTGCTTCCGGAGTTGCGACAAGGCGGCTTCGTAGCGGTCGAGCCGGAGTTGCTGTGACGATGTTTTCCGGACCTCCTCTGGACCTTCCGGGCCGGAATCCCAATCCAAACCGAGCCAGTCCAAATCCCGAAACAACGATTCCAAAAACTCCGGCTTAGCTCGGGTCGCATCAAGGTCATCGACTCGCAACCAGAGTTGTCCGCTCCGACTGCGCACCAGTGCCCATGTCAGCAGAAAATTGCAGGCATTGCCAAGATGTAGGTGACCGCTGGGGGTAGGAGCGAGTCGAGAACGAAGAGTTTCAAAAATCGGAATCAATTCGGTTGCGCAACTTCCGGAACCTGCTGCCAGGCGGGATTGGCCTGTTGAAAGGCGTGGGCCAACTGCAAGACGCCGAGTTCATCCCGTGAGCGTCCAACGATTTGCAAACCGACGGGCAGGCCATCCTCGGTGAATCCGCACGGCACCGAAATCGCCGGCAGTCCCGTGACCGTGATGAAGTAGCACGAGCGCATCCAGTCGAGATAGGTTTCCATCGGAGTGCCGTTGATTTCGGTGATGTACTCCTGTTCGACTGGAAACGGCGGCACTTGCGCGACGGGTAGGCAGAGGAATTCATGGGTTTCCATGAACTCCCGGACACGGTGGTACAGTGCCGTGCGTCGCAGTTCCATACGCCCCAACTCTGGCCCGGTGAGCTGTTGTCCGGCTTCAATATTCCAAATCACTGTACTTTTCATCTGCTCGCGCTTACTCTTGATCGCCTCGCCGTGTTTCATTTCAAACAGCCACGCCCGCCATGTTTTGAAAATATCATCGGCTCCTGAAAAATCCGGAAAATCCTCGGACACCTCGCAACCGATGGCTTCCAGCACGGCACGACCTTTTTCCAGCGTTTGCAACACCCGTTTATCCACCGGCAGCCCACCGAGATCAGAACTCCAACCAACCCGGACTCCTTTGAAATCACGGCCTAGCGGTTGTCGGAATTGCACTCCTGAATCGGTGAGGGACAACGGATCCCGTTGATCCGGCTGGGCCATCACGCTGAGCAGCAGCCCAACATCCTCCACGGTCCGGCCCATTGGACCATCGACTGCAAAGGTGTTCCAACCCGGACCCGGCCACGAAGGCACCCGTCCGGTTGAGGTGCGGAATCCGACGACATTGCAAAAACTCGCAGGGTTGCGGAGTGAGCCGCCAAGGTCACTGCCATCGGCGATTGGCAGCATCCGGCAAGCAAGCGAAACCGCCGCCCCACCACTACTGCCTCCACAGGTTTTTGTAAGATCGTGCGGGTTCTTGGTGGCACCAAAAACGGCGTTGAAGGTTTGAGAACCGGCTCCGAATTCCGGCGTGTTGGTTTTGCCAATCGTGATGGCTCCCGCCTCCTTCATCCGCTGCACGAGCAGCGCGTCTTGCTGCGGAACATTGTCTGCGAAGATTGGGGAACCGAAAGTGGTGCGGATGCCTTTGGTTTCAAACAAATCCTTGTGCGCAACCGGAAGTCCGTGCAACGGACCAAGTTCAGCTCCACGAGCTGCCGCCGCATCAGCAGCCTCAGCTTGCTGACGAGCTTGTTCCGGAACGAGGGTGACGATGGCATTCACCTGTGGATTAACGCGCTCGATCTGGGCGAGATGCGCCTCCAACACTTCGACCGCAGAGACCTTGCGAGTGCGAAGTAGAGTGGCAAGTTCAGTGGCGGTTTTGAAGCAAAGGGATGAGTCGGGCATTTTTGGTTTTCTGATTTCGGATTTCAGCCACGAAGTGCGCGCAGGAACTCCAAGAGAAAACCCTTCGCGTTCTTGGCTAAACAGTCAAAGGCAAAAGGTTCAGGCGTAGTGCTGTCGCAGGGATTCGGTGTAAGGTGGGCGTAGGATGCCCCGTTCGGTGATCAAGCCGGAGACCAGTTCGGCAGGCGTGACATCGAACGCCGGATTGAGAACTTGCATGGCGTCCGGAGCGGTGGGCTTCGCACCGAAGTTTGTGACCTCGTTTGCATCGCGTTCCTCGATGATGATTTCGTCTCCGGAAAGGGTGTTGAAATCAATCGTCGAGTAGGGACATGCGACATAGAACGGAATGTCAAAATGCTTGGCGAGGATTGCCACGCCGAGAGTGCCGATCTTGTTGGCGGCATCACCGTTCGCTACCACGCGATCCGCGCCGACGATGACAAGGTCGATCAGCCCTTGCGCCATTGTGGTTGCGGCCATGTTGTCACAGATCAGCGTCACATCAATTCCGGACTGTTGTAACTCCCAACTCGTCAACCGCGCTCCTTGCAACAGGGGACGGGTTTCGTCAGCGTACACCCGGAAGCGCGTGCCTTGCGCGTGGGCAAGATACATTGGTGAGGTGGCGGTCCCGAGTTCAGAGGTCGCCAGCGAACCGGCGTTGCAATGCGTCAGCACTCCGGAGCCTTCCGAAATCAACGACAATCCCGCCTCACCAATACCTCGGCAGAGGGCGCGGTCCTCCTTGTGGATGGCGAGGGCTTCCTCCGTCAGGGCTTGGTGGATCGTCCCCGCAGATTCCTTGGCAAGCGCTTCCGCCTTTTGGAGCATACGCTGGAGGGCCCAGTGCAGATTCACAGCGGTCGGGCGGGAACTGTCGAGATAATCCGCCTGCCGCTGGAGTTCCTTGAGGTAGTCGGCAGTTGCGAGGGTCTGCTGTTCCTGCATTGCAACGACCAACCCGTAAGCCCCTGCAATCCCAAGTGCCGGGGCACCACGCACCTTGAGTTGCTTGATGGACTCCCAAACTTGCTCAACGGAATCTTGGCGTTCCTCGACCGTCTCCAAGGGGAGCCGAGTTTGGTCGAGCAGAAAAAACTGTCCGTTGTTCCAGCGCAGGGTTTGCGGAAGTTGAGGAAGTGCTGGGTCGGTGGTGTTTGCTTGCTTGTGCGGGTTCACGGATTTCCAAGGTGGCAGGGTTGTCAAAGTCACTTACCTTTAAGACATGAAATCGCAGGGATGTCCACCATTTTAGCAATCCCAAGAAAACAATGGCTCCGAAGCGCAAGCCCTGAGCAGGCGGTGGCATCGTTACGGAAGCGAGTGCCCACAAAAAAAGGAACCCCGCTCAATTTGAACGAAGGCTCCTTTTTACTCAGCGCAGCAAGGTATGTGGGAATCGACTTAGGCGAGCGGGTGCAGATTGAACTGGTGCGGTGGTGCTTGGGTCCGGCAGGCCAAGAAGCTTTTGGAATCCGGATGGGGATCAACAGGTTCGATGCGCTTGATGGTGCCACCACCTTTCAGAAAAGAACTCACCGCATCATCCAATTGCTGCTGCGTGCAGGAAGTAGTACTTTTGACTTTGAAAGCAGCGAAGGGGTACTCGTTAAAGTTGGACATGGGGTCAACTCTGGTTACAATTCATACGCGGGACCGAAGCCCCGCGCTGAGGAGAGAGAGGGATGGGATGGCAGTTCCATCCCTCGCATCTGGGCAAGAAGAGCCTGAGCTACCACCTCTTCTGCCCAGTTCATACCCAATTCAGAAGCAGTTTGGCTCTGCGTTTCAACAGAGAATCTGCAACAAAACCACTTTTTGCCACGGATCAGGTATTTTCGGCACACTGTCGTGCAATCCTGCATCCAAGACTGTATGCAGTGTTGTATGAAGCATAGAATACAAAAGGGTTTGCTGTCAATAAAAAAAATGCTACTCTGCAAAAAAACAATAGAGGCTCCTTGGGTGCTTTGAGAATGGACTTCTATTTTAATTTGCAGTTTCAGTTTCTTATCCATGAATGCTCTCGCAATTCAGGCAGACACCGTGAAGCACAGCAGTAAAGCTCCCGTGGGGAAGGAGGGCAGTGTCGAACACCTGCACCAGGTTCTCCAGGAAATGGCCGTTACCTTCAAATTCAAGCCTGGGGAGCGGCTGAATGAGAGTGTGCTGTCCGAGCAGCTTGGAGTGAGCCGAACTCCACTACGGGAGGCGCTGAACCGACTCACGGCAGAGGGTTTTTTCGACTTTGCCTCCGGAAAGGGTTTCTTTTGCCGACCACTCGAACCCAAGCTGGTGCTGGACCTCTACGGCCTGCGGGAGGCACTGGAGCGGGCGTGTGTGCGCTCTGCAGTGGACAACGCTACAGAGCAGGAAATTGATGAACTGGAAGACTTTGTTCGGAAGACAAGCATTGCCTACGAAGAACACCTAGGCACCGAACTGCTCCGAATTGACGAATACTTTCATGAAAGCATTGCCGGGTTGTCCAACAATCAGGAAATCCTGCGCAGCCTGAAGAACGTCAACGCCCGGATCCGCTTTGTGCGCTGGGTGGACATGGATGATGAAAAATCGCTGGTTCCGGACGAACACCTGAGTATCCTTGCTGCGATCCGGAAACGGGACAAGCAGATGGCTCTCAAAAGAATCAGCAGCCACATCCAGATGCGCATGACTCAAATCCACGCCAACCTGAAGGAAGGGTACTCCAGAATCTACATGGGTGGTGGAACGGCCTGAGTTATGAGTTCGTCCTAACGCAGGGCCGTGCGCATCCGGTAGAGCCGTCCCGGATGACAGAGGCGGGTGTAGGTGACGAGGTTGCCTTGGCTCCAGGTGCGGCGCTCCATCACGAAGAGCGCGTCATTTTCCGCAACCTCCAGCAGCTCGGCTTCTTCCGCAGTGGCGTTTGCGGCGGAAAGCACATGCTCGGCATCGGTCCACGGCACACGCTCCACCAGCCAGCGGTTGGGGCCGATTTCCTCAAAACTCTCCTTGCCCGCTTCCGGAACGGTGTTCAAGTTAATCCAACGTTCCTCCAACTGATACGGCACCTCGTTCGCGTAGTGCAGGCAGCGCAAATGCAGGGCACGGACTTTGGGGCCGGATTCCAACTTGCCCCGAATTGCCGCTGACGGAACCCCTATTTTTCGGTGTAAGAGGGCATAGCGATACACTGATCCCGTGCCCTCAATCTCCAGATCAATGCGCGGGATGGCGAAACTCGCCGAGCGTGACACTGGCACCGTGACACGGGTCCCCGCTTTACGCCGCCGCTCCAAGACCCCTTCCTCGGCAAGTTCCCGCAGTGCTCGGTGGACGGTCACGCGAGCACAGCCGAAATCCTTGGACAAGGCTTCCTCCCCCGGAATCAACGCACCGGGCTTCCATTCGCCGGATTGAATACGCTCACGAGCCATCTGCTTGATGTGCAGATAAATCGGGACTCCTGTGTTGGTTTTTCTCATCATTCCCCTTCTTGAAGTTCCTGAATCACGAAGCGGTAGCGCCTTGCGATTTGTTCATGTTGTACATGCCGTCCATTTTCTACCACCGCACGCCCTGCCGACCAGACTTCTCTCACAAGTGAATCATCTCCTGCAAAAATCCAGCGGTCCAAAATCTCGTCTTCGGCGCAGCCCCACATCAAAAGTGACTCTGCATCGAGCGTGAGCAAATCCGCCCAGCGTCCGGCTTCGATCCTCCCGGAGTTGCGAGCCAATGCCTGCGCACCTCCGGCCAAGGCACTTTCATAAAGCGCTCGCCCCACCGAGCCGGATTCCGGGACCAGCACATTGCGGGCCTGTTGCGCAAGGCGCTGGCCATACTCCAACAAGCGCAGTTCTTCCGCAAGCGAGATGCGTACATTGGAATCAGACCCCACCCCGTATTTTCCTCCGGAAGCCAAGAATCTCGGCCCGTCGAAAATGCCATCGCCCAAGTTGGCTTCGGTGATCGGACACAAGCCCGCAACGGCTCCGGATTTTGCAAAAGCCACCGTTTCTTCCGGAGTCATGTGAGTCGCGTGGATCAAGCACCAGCGAGCATCAACTGGACGGTTGTGCAGCAGCCACTCCACCGGACGGGCGCCGTAACTTTCTTGAAGTTCCTCAACCTCTTTCACTTGCTCTGCAATGTGGATGTGGATTGGTCCGCTTGGCCGCGCATCCGTGATCGTTGCCAGTGCTTCCGGAGCAGCCGCCCGCAGCGAGTGCGGCGCGATGCCCAGCACATAATCCTCCGGAGCTTTGGAGAGTGCGGCCTGTGCTTGCTCTAGCAGATGGGCAAACTCGTCCGGAGAGTTGCCAAAGCGCAACTGGCCTCCCGCGAGTGCCTTGCCGTCCACCCCGCCCTGCATGTAGAACACGGGCAGGTGCGTGAGGCCGATTCCGGTTTGCTGCGCGGCGGCAATGGCTCGTAGCGAGGTTTCTGCAATGTTGTCGTGGTGCGTTCCTCCTACTTGGTGGTGAACGTAATGGAACTCGCCCACCGACGCATAGCCGCATTCGAGCATTTCCATGAACACGAGTGCTGCAATCGCCTCGATGTGCTCCGGAGTCAGGCGTTCCAGAAAACGGTACATCAGTTCCCGCCAACTCCAGAAACTGTCCCGTCCGGTCAGTCGTTGCTCGGTGAGTCCGGCCATTGCGCGTTGGAAGGCATGACTGTGCAGATTCGCCAAAGCGGGGAGCAGAATGCGGCCGTTCAACTGCTGATCTTCGCCGTTGGCCTCGATTCCGGATTCCACGGCGGCAATGCACCCGCGTTCGTCAATCGTCACCCGGACGTTCTTTTCCCAGCCCGTGGAGGTCAGGGCCAGTTCTGCAAAAAGTTTCATGGGTTTCTTATCGTGGATCAGGGTTTTGGGTCTGGCTTGAAGCTAATCTGAGGTTTGGGATTTGTGTCCGGTGGACTGAGCAGAGGCCGGAGCTTCTGGTACAGGTCGCGCAGGGCGCTGTCATGGGAGAGCAGAGTCTTTTCGATCTCGGCAAGCCGTTGCAGGATTTTCTGGTTGGTGGCCAAGGCTTCCCGCATTTTCACAAACGCACGCATGATGAAGAGGCTCATCGCGGTCGCCTGCTCTGAGCGGAGAACTGTCGAGGCCATCAGTGCCCCGTGTTCGGTGAAGACGCGAGGTGAGTACCGATGGCCTCCATATCCAGAACTTGAAGTCACAATTTGTGACCTCAAGTTTGTAACCTCCTGATTATTCAGGATAAACGAAAAATCTTCAGGGAAGCGATCCTTGTTTCGAGCGACAGCCTGATTCAGGGCTTTGGTGGTCACTCCGTCGAGGTCGGCAAGGTTGGAATCGAGGATCACAGCCTGTCCTCGGATGGAGTGAATGCGGTCTTGGATGAGGGGGACTTGTGTTTCGTCCATCGTCAGATTATAAGTGTATCGTTGTATTTTTGTATTGACAAAACAATCTTAGAGGCATATAAAATCATCGACAAGATGAATCGAGAAGGCTCCAACGAAGATCACTGCAATGGCTGCAACCACCACCGTCTTACGAAATGCAAAGCTGGCCACGATGGTTCCGGGAAGCTCGCCCTATGGCCTGATCGAGCGCGGGGCCGTGGTCGTGTCCAAGGGGAAAATCGCGTGGATTGGCTCCGAGAGTGAACTTCCGGAAAGCTATGCCGGGGCCGCTTGCCGGGACTTGGCTGGCCGACTGGTCACACCCGCGTTGGTGGACTGCCACACGCATCTGGTTTATGGTGGCAGCCGCGCCACAGAGTTCGAGTTGCGGCTGGAGGGTGCGAGCTACGAGGAAATCGCCCGACGCGGTGGCGGCATCCTCAGCACAGTGACGGCAACCCGCAACGCCTCGGAGGATGAGTTGCTTGCCCAAGCCTTGCCACGACTGGAGGCGTTGCTGTCCGAGGGCATGGGTACCATCGAGATCAAGTCCGGCTACGGTCTCGATGTGGAAACCGAGCTCAAAATGCTGCGCGTAGCCCGCAAGCTGGGCGAAGCACGCAAGGTGCGCGTGCAGACCAGCTTTCTCGGTGCCCACGCGATTCCTCCAGAATACACTGGAAAAGTAGACGAGTACATCGCCCTTGTCTGCGGGGAAAGCCTGCCCGCCGCTCATGCCGAAGGACTCGCGGACGCAGTGGATGGTTTTTGCGAGGGCATTGCTTTCTCTCCGGAACAGATGGCTCGTGTCTTTGACAAGGCGCAAGCACTGGGCATTCCAGTGAAACTCCACGCCGAACAGCTTTCCAATCTCGGAGGAACCGCACTGGCCGCTTCCTACGGTGCCTTATCCGCCGATCATTTGGAGTACCTCGACGAAGCCGGAATCGAGGCTATGGCAAAATCTGGAACGATCGCGGTGCTGCTTCCCGGTGCGTTCTACACGCTTCGAGAAACAAAACTCCCGCCGCTGGATGGCCTGCGCCAAGCCGGGGTTCCCATCGCCATCGCCACCGACTGCAATCCCGGATCCTCGCCGCTGACCTCGTTGCTGCTCTGCATAAACATGGCCTGCACGCTCTTTCGGATGACTCCGGAGGAAAGCCTTGCCGGAGTGACCCGCGAGGCCGCCAGAGCTTTGGGCATTGCTGAACAAGTCGGAACACTGGAGGTCGGGAAAAAAGTGGAACTCGCGGTTTGGAATGTGGATCAACCCGCCGAACTCGCCTACCGCGTCGGCTTCAACCCGCTGCACCAACGCATTTTCGGAGATGTTTCGTGACTTTGACGCTCACGCCGGGAACCACCACCCTTGACGAACTTGCCCAACTTTACTGGGAAAGTCCAGCCCTGCGACTGACTCCGGAAGCACGGGAGTCTGTGGAAACCGCCGCGCGTCGTGTGGCTGAAGCCGCCGAGGGCAGCAATCCGGTTTATGGCGTCAACACCGGTTTTGGCAAGCTCGCCAGCACTCGCATCCCTCCGGAACAGACCACTCTCTTGCAGCGTAACTTGATCCTCTCGCACTGCTGCGGAGTCGGTGATCCGCTTCCGGAATCGGCGGTGCGGCTAGTGATGGCACTCAAGCTGCTCTCCTTGGGGCGCGGGGCTTCCGGAGTGCGCTGGGTGGTGATCGAGCAGATCGAGGCTTTGCTCGCCCACGGGGTGTTGCCCGTGATTCCTGCCCAAGGCTCGGTGGGTGCGTCCGGAGACCTCGCTCCGCTGGCGCACATGACCGCCGTGCTGATCGGCGAAGGGCAGGCGACCTTTGCGGGACAAGTGATGTCCGGCGCCGAAGCCTTGGCCGCGATTGACCGCGCTCCCTTGACGCTTGGTGCGAAGGAAGGTCTGGCGCTGATCAACGGCACTCAGGTTTCCACGGCCCTCGCCCTGGCCGGGGTGTTTGAGGGCTGGCGCTGCGCGTTGGGCGCCTTGATCACTGGAGCACTTTCCACCGATGCAGCAATGGCCTCGACGGCTCCTTTCCATCCCGAAATCCACACCCTGCGCGGACACCAAGGGCAAATCGCTGCGGCTCAAGCACTCCGCAACCTGATGTCCGGCTCCCAAATCCGGGAATCGCACCGCAACGATGATGTGCGGGTGCAAGACCCCTACTGCATTCGCTGCCAGCCCCAAGTGACCGGAGCTTGCCTCGATCTGCTCCGACATGTCGCCCAAACCCTTGTCGTCGAGGCCAATGCAGTTACGGACAACCCGCTTGTCCTCAGTGACGGCACAATTGTCTCCGGAGGAAATTTCCACGCCGAACCTGTTGCTTTTGCTGCCGATCAAACCGCCCTCGCGCTTGCAGAAATCGGAGCGATTGCCCAGCGGCGTGTGGCTTTGCTGGTGGATCCCAACCTCAATTTTGGTCTGCCGCCGTTTCTTTCTCCGGATGCTGGAGTCAATTCCGGCTTCATGATTGCGGAGGTCACGTCCGCCGCGCTGATGTCGGAAAACAAGCACCTCGCCAATCCTTGTTCCACCGACTCGACCCCGACCAGCGCCGACCAGGAGGATCACGTTTCGATGGCGGCTCACGCGGCGCGGCGGTTGCTGCGGATGGTGGACAACCTTGGGCGAATTTTGGGGATTGAGTTGCTTGCTGCTGCCCAAGGCTTGGAATTCCGCAAACCGCTCGCCACCAGCACCACCCTGCAAAACGTGCTGGCCGTGGTGCGCTCCGAAATTCCAGCATTGCAGGAAGACCGCTACATGGCTCCAGATTTGGAAACTGCCGCCCGACTTATCCGGAATGGGATTTTGATCGAAAAGGCAGGGGGAAACTTATTTCCAAAACTGGAGGTTTGAATGAACCCCGTTGCAGTCACCACAGGCAGCAGCCCCGTTATCCTTGGGCAGCCACACGGTGGAACCCACCTTCCGCCCGAACTGGCCGAGCGGCTGAACGAGCGTGGCCGTGATCTCGCCGACACAGACTGGCACATCCACCAACTCTACGACGGCCTGCTCCCGGAAGCGACCGTCGTGCAGGCGACCTTCTCGCGCTACGTCATCGACGCAAACCGCGACCCTTCCGGAGTATCGCTTTATCCAGGACAGAACACCACTGGGTTGTGTTCCACCGTCGATTTTGAGGGAGAGCCGATCTATCGTGACGGCACTGAGCCAGGCGAGGCGGAAATCGAGCAGCGGCGGCAAACGTACCACGCGGCCTACCATGCGGCCCTCGCGGAGCAGATTGAGCGTGTCCGGAAGCAGCACGGCATCGCGCTGCTGTTCGACTGCCACTCGATTCGTTCCCGGTTGCCGTTCCTCTTCGAGGGACAGCTCCCGGATTTCAACCTTGGCACGAACAACGGAACCACCTGCGCTCTGGAAATCGAGCAGGCGGCGCTTGCGGTTTGTTCGGCAGCGGAAGGCGTCACTTCCGTGTTGAACGGACGCTTCAAGGGCGGCTGGAGCACTCGGCATTACGGCAATCCTGTCAACGGCGTTCACGCCATCCAACTCGAACTGTCGCAAATCACTTACATGGAGGAAGTCACGCCGTGGTCCTATCGACGGGATCGTGCGGGTTCTCTCCGGCCCCACCTCAAATCACTCCTGACTCGTCTGGAAGACGTTGTGACGGACATCATCCACCTCAGCAAAAAACATAGCCATGCCTGACTCGCATCACACTCCCCGGACGATTCGCGCCCCTCGTGGCACCAAACTCAACTGCCGCTCATGGCTCACCGAAGCCCCGTACCGGATGCTGATGAACAACCTCGATCCGGAGGTTGCTGAGAACCCCGACGAACTCGTGGTGTACGGCGGCATCGGCAAGGCCGCCCGCACTTGGAAGGACTTCGACCTCATCACCGAAACCCTGAAGACGCTGGGCGACGACGAGACGCTGCTTGTGCAGTCCGGAAAGCCTGTTGGCGTGTTTCGCACCCATGCCGACGCACCCCGCGTCCTGATTGCCAACTCGAACCTCGTCCCGCACTGGGCGACGATGGATCATTTCAACGAACTCGACCGCAAAGGATTGATGATGTTCGGACAGATGACGGCGGGCAGTTGGATTTACATCGCCTCACAAGGCATTGTGCAGGGCACTTACGAAACCTTCGTCGAGGCCGGACGGCAGCACTACGGCGGGGATTGGTCTGGACGCTGGATTCTCACTGCCGGACTTGGCGGCATGGGCGGGGCACAACCGCTTGCAGCGACGATGGCCGGAGTCTCGTGCCTTGCCGTGGAGTGCGATCCGACCCGCATCGACTTCCGCCTGCGCACCCGCTACCTCGACGAGAAGGCCGGCACGCTGGACGAGGCGCTGGCAATCCTAGAGCAGGCGAAAGCCGAAGGCCGCGCCGTTTCGGTCGGGCTGCTCGGCAATGCTGCTGAGATTGTCCCGGAACTGGTCCGTCGCGGAATTCGCCCAGACCTCGTCACGGACCAAACCTCCGCTCACGATCCAGTGAATGGCTACTTGCCCATCGGCTGGACGCTGGAGAAATGGCGGACCCAGCAGAAAAACGATCCGAAGGCGGTGGAACAGGCCGCACGGGCTTCCATGAAGGTGCATGTGCAGGCGATGCTCGATTGCTGGAATCAAGGCATCCCCACGGTTGATTACGGCAACAACATCCGCCAGTTCGCGCTTGAAGAAGGCTTGCAGGACGCCTTCGCGTTTCCGGGCTTCATCCCGGCGTACCTCCGTCCCCTGCTCTGCCGGGGCATCGGCCCCTTCCGTTGGGCCGCGCTTTCCGGTGATCCGGAGGATATCTATCGCACCGATGCTAAGGTGAAGGAGTTGATCCCGGACAACCCGCATTTGCACCACTGGATTGATATGGCCCAGGAACGCATTGCCTTCCAGGGCTTGCCCGCCCGCATTTGCTGGGTTGGCTTGGGAGACCGCCATCGGCTCGGACTCGCCTTCAATGAGATGGTCGCCACAGGCGAACTCAAAGCTCCAGTGGTGATTGGGCGCGATCACCTTGACGGCGGCTCTGTCGCCTCACCCAACCGCGAGACGGAGGCGATGAAAGACGGCTCCGATGCTGTTTCGGATTGGCCTTTGTTGAATGCGCTGCTCAACTGCGCGTCCGGAGCCACTTGGGTCAGCTTCCACCACGGGGGCGGTGTGGGCATCGGCTTCAGTCAGCACGCCGGGTTGGTGATCTGCTGCGATGGCACTCCGGAGGCCACCAAGCGCATCGAGCGTGTGCTGTGGAACGATCCCGCGACCAGTGTGATGCGTCATGCCGATGCGGGTTACGACATCGCCCTTGACTATGCCCGTGAACAAGGTTTAAACCTTCCGGGCATTCTTGGCAACGAACCCTAAACCAAAGGAGGCACCAACTCATAAACCCAGACCCCTTAGATTTGAAGACTTGACTGCGCTAACAGCCAATTCTTTTCTTTATTTATCCTATTCAAAATTGGAGACGATCAATGAAACTCAAACAAACCCTTTCCTTCATCACAGCTTTGACTCTGACCGTCGGAGTTGCCTGGGCCGATACCGTAAAAATCGGCTTCAACGTACCCCTGACTGGCTTTGCCGCTGCCGATGGGGAATCCGCCCTGACCGGAGCAAAACTGGCCGTGAAGCAAGCCAACACCGCAGGCGGCATCAATGGCAAGCAGATCGAACTAGTGGTTTATGACGACCAAGCCTCTCCCAAAGAAGCGCTCCCAATCGCTAACCGTCTCATCGAGAAGGACGGGGTGAAAGTCGCTGTTTCCGGCAGCTACTCCGGTTCCACTCGTGCAGCCGCAGGTGTGTTCCAAGCCGCAAACATCCCCTACATTTCGGCCTACGCCGTCCACCCGGACATCACTCGCAGTGGAAAGTACGTGTTCCGCACCTCCTTCATGGGAGAAGTTCAGGGACGCGCCGGAGCCTTGTTGATTGGGCAAACCATGCAACACAAGCGCGTGGTTATGATCACGCTCAAAAACGATTTTGGGAAGTCACTGGCGGCAGGTTTTAAGGCCGAGGCTGCAAATTACGGAATCGAGATCATCAACGAGTACGAGTACTCGATCCGTGATCGGCAGTTCGGTTCGATTGTTGCCAAGGTTCGCTCTGATCAACCGGACGCCATTTATGCTTCCGGTTACTTCTTCACCGCCGGCCCCTTGGTCAGACAGCTTCGCTCCGGAGGTGTGGCCGCCCCAGTGATTGGGCAGGAAGGCTATGATGGCGAGCAGTTCATCAAAATTGCCGGCCCTGCCGCCGAAGGGGTGCTGATCACCACCTCCCTTGATCGTGATTCCACCGATTCCGAAGCACGCGCCTTCATCACAGAGTACGAGAAATTCTCCGGAAACAAGGTGGACATGGTTTCGGCTTCCACTCACACCGCCATCAATGTCGTGGTTGCTGCACTGCGCATGGCCGGAACCAGCAACCCGGATGCAATCCGCGATGCTATCTCCAAGACCAGCCTCAAGGCCGCTACGGGGCATATTTCCTTCAATCAACTTGGAGAAGTTCGCAAGAACGTTCAGGTCCAGATTGTGCGAGGGGGCGACTGGCACTACCACTCTGAAATCAGGGATCGAGTCCTGTTGGCTCCCCCCGAGTCCTGATTCCTGAACAATCGTAGGGGAGCAAGGCATTGGTTTGCGACGCTCCCCTTTCCCCATCCTCCTTTCTCTGAAAAATGCTTTACGTCGAACTGTTCCTTCAGGGGATTCTGCAAGGCAGCATCTACGCCCTGATCGCAGTAGGGCTGACGCTCGTTTACGGGCTGTTGCGAATCCTGCACGTTGCCCATGCTGGACTCTATACGCTGGGGGGCTACTTCAGTATTCTTGTCATCAACAACACAGGGAGTTTGGCACTTGGAGCCTTAGTTGCCATGCTCGGCGTGGGATTGTTGGGGGTCGTGCTGTATCGGTTCTGCTACGAACCGATTTTGGATCAACCCCCCTTCGTACCCTTGATCGCATCCATTGGCCTGTTCATCGCGATGGAGGAGTTGTATCGCATTCTGTTCGGTTCGTATGGGGTGACCTACACCGACCCACCTCTCCAACAAATGCTGCCCTTGGGCGGACTCTATTTGCGTCAAGCAGAGTGGGTGACCATGCTCGTCAGTGTAGCTCTGATCGGCGGACTCGCCTGGCTGTCGAGCAAAACCCGTCTGGGGCTTGCATGGCGAGCAACAGTGACCGACCCCCAAATGGCTGAATCCTTCGGAATCGATCCAATTCGGGTGCGACACCTCAACTTTTTCATCGGGTCGGCACTTGCGGGCGCGGCTGGCATGATCGTGGGAATTCTCAACAACCTCGTGGAGCCAACCATGGGGAGCGTCCCAAGTTACAAAGCCCTCGCGATTATCGTGCTGGGTGGTTTGGGCAGCGTCCGGGGAACCTTAGTTGCTGCATTAGCTCTTGGAGTGGTGGAGTCGTATGGAACGATCTACCTTGGCCATGTGCTGAACCGTGACGCGATCGCTTTTGTCTTTTTGATCCTTGTGCTGATGGTGCGTCCGCAAGGCATGTTTCGGGGAGTGTGAAATGGGTTACGAAATCAGTCTGCTCACCATCATGGGAATCAGCATCATCGGCAGTTTGAGCCTCAATCTGATCACAGGGTTCTGCGGACAGGTGAGCTTGGGGCACGTTGCCTTTGTTGGCATTGGCGCCTACACGGCAAGCCTCTTGACCAAAGCGGGAACTCCCTTTTTTGCCGCCTTAGTCGCTGGAATGCTCCTCGCAGGTGTTTTTGGAATTATTGTTGGATTGGCCAGTCTGCGGGTTCGACACGATTTTTTGGCCATCACCACCATGGGTGTGAACTTCGTCTTCCTGGGTGTGGTGCGGCAACAGGAATGGCTGGGTGGCGAATTGGGAGTGTCCTCAATCCCTGATCCGGGATTCGGAAAGCTGGGCTTTCTTGTGGTTGTGTTTGGAGGTGTGGTGCTTGTTGTCCTACTGAGTGTCCAAATCCGACGATCCTGGATGGGGTATGCCTTTGAAGCAATCGCCGGAGATGAGGACACGGCACGTATGCTGGGCTTGGACGTTTCCCGCTACAAGCTCATCGCCTTCGCCCTTGGCACCGCTTTGGCCGGACTCGCAGGCGGACTCTACGCGCACCATGTTCGCTTCATCTATCCAGACAGCTTTGCCTTTGTTGAATCAATCACCTTGCTGGCGATGGTAGTGGTTGGCGGAAATGGCTCGATCTGGGGGGTGATGCTGGCCTCGGCCCTGCTCAGTGTCCTACCCCAATGGTTCCAGTTCATTGATGACTATAAACTGCTGCTCTATGGCAGTTTGTTGTTTGTGGTTATGCGTTTCAGTCCGGGCGGTTTGGCAGGACTCCTTCAACAATGCTTCCCCAAGGCTCAAAATTACTTGCCGCAAAGGAGGGAGGATGAGCCTACTTGACATCAGGGGAGTCTCAGTCCACTTCGGCGGAGTTCACGCGCTGGAGCAGGTTTCCCTCAACCTGAATGATGGCGAACTGCTTGGGTTAATTGGCCCAAACGGCGCGGGGAAAACCACAATGCTCCGAGTGATCACCGGAGTGGTGCGGGCAAGCAGGGGCACCGTCCAGCTGGAAGGCAAACTGCTTAATGCTCTGCCCACCCACCTCCGGGTTCGCAAGGGGTTGGGGTTTGCACAGCAGCTTGTGCGTCCTTTCCAAGAAATGACCCTTGTTGAAAACGTCGCGTTTGCCGTCGGCTCAGAGCATACACGGCACCCTTGGCGATCCCTGTTACGAGTTGAACGCAAAGCCGCACTGAGAGAGGGGCGGGAATGGCTGGCCAAGGTGGGAATCGACGGGGCAGCGGATTCCCTTCCGACAGCGGTTCCGTTGGGCTTCCTCAAGCGACTGGAAGTCGCCCGTGCTTTGGCAATACGACCCCGGATGCTGCTGCTGGATGAACCCCTTGCGGGGCTGAATCAGGCCGAAGCAACAACCTTTGCTGATATCCTCGTGGCACTCAACCACCAAGGGCAGACGATTTTGCTCATCGAACACAATCTCGCTGAGGTGCGGCGGATTTGTTCCCGGTTGGTGGTGTTGGACAACGGGCGGAAACTGGACGAAGGATCCCCCGAAGTTGTTTTGACCAACCCCGCTGTTCAAGAAGCTTACATCGGCCAAGGGACTGTCTATGCTGACAATTGAGAAACTGTCCTGTGGCTATGGGCCACTCACGGTGGTGCATGAAATAGATATGATCGTAAAAGAGGGTACTATTCACGCCCTCATTGGAGCAAATGGAGCAGGAAAAACCACAGCCTTGATGACGATTGCGGGGCATGTGGAGGTCAAATCCGGGAGTATCCGGATGGGAGTCGAGCGGCTGGATCAGGTACCCACGAAAGAGCGAGTGCAACGTGGGGTTGCGCTAGTACCGGAGGGCCGCCGCTTGTTCCCAGATTTGACGGTGCGGGAAAATCTGGAGGTTGGCGGTTACTCACGACCTAAAGCTCGAATACCACAAAACCTCGACCGTGTGTTATCCCTGTTTCCACGACTGGCGGAGCGACTGGGTCAGCAGTCCGGATCCCTGTCGGGGGGCGAACAGCAAATGTTGGCCATTGGTCGGGGGTTGATGGCCGAGCCCAAGCTCTTGCTGCTCGATGAACTCTCGCTCGGACTCATGCCTCGGATGGTTGAAGATTGCTACGCTGCACTTCAGCAACTCCGTAGCGAAGGCATGACCCTGTTGCTGGTGGAACAAAACACCCGTCAGGCACTCGCCGTGGCCGATGAGGTTTGTGTGTTGGAATCTGGAAGTGTGGCGTGGCGGGGCACCGCCGAGCAGGCCCGTCAAGACACCGGAATTATCGAAGCCTATATCGGCTTGCGGCGTTGACCAAGATCTGCTCAGGATGTCTTTTCAAAACTGGATTATTTCAGGAAGGATGATGGAATTTGAGTAGCCAGCAGTTCTCGGTCTTTCGAGTTCGACAACCTAACTCGGACTTGCTGAAAAAGTTTCAGAATTCAAGAAAAGCCCCGGAAAACCTCCGTGAACTCACAGGTTGGTCTGCTGCTTGGCTCCGACTTCCAGCAGATTGAACGGTGCCAGTTCCAAGTAGGCTACTCGACCTGCCAAGGATTCCGAGGTCTGCTGTAGTAACGCATTTGTAGCGGAACCCAGCAACAGAAAACGTCCGGTGCGCCGACCCTCACACTGATCACGATCAATCCATCTTGCAAATTTACTGGGGTATCGTAAATTTGCGAGGAAAAAATCTAAAGAAGACACCTGCCGGGAACCGAATTCGGTGAGCACAGCCTTCTGGCCTATCCACGCTCCTGTGCCCAATCCGGCAGAATTTGAAACTCCGTTCTCCCTCATCCTCTCCTTGACGTCTACGTCGGCAAATGCCAGGTTGATGACCTGTTTTGCTGGTTCATCTTTCCATGAAAAAAATCTGCTGGGGAACGGGCCTCTTAATGTGGCTGTTCACCTCGTTCGTGCAGGCGGCTCCACTGCGTTTGGCGACGACCACCAGCACCGACAATTCGGGATTGATGCGGGAACTGCTCCCGTATTTTGAGGCTAAGACCGGCTACAAGGTTCATGTCATTGCGGTGGGCACCGGACAAGCCCTGCGCCTTGGACGGGACGGCAACGTGGATGTCGTGCTGGTGCATGCGCCCAAGGCCGAACTCCAGTTTGTCGAGGCAGGCTATGGGATTAACCGTCGCCAAGTGATGTCCAACGATTTCGTGTTCGTTGGCCCCAAGCACGATCCGGCAGGACTGCGGAGGCTCCGTGACTCCGTGCAGGCGTTGCAACGCATCGCAGCAACCCAAAGTCTCTTCATCTCTCGCGGTGATGATTCCGGAACCCACAAAAAAGAACGGTCGCTGTGGGAAAAACTCTCGCAGAAATCCGATCCTGCATGGTACCGCGAAGCGGGTCAAGGCATGGGTCGCACCCTGCAAATCGCAGGGGAATTGGACGCCTACACCCTCACGGATCGTGGCACATGGCTGGTGTTCCGGAAGCGCTTGCCATTGGAATTGCTGGTAGAAGGCGATCCCCGCTTGCACAATCCTTACGGGATTATTGCCGTCAATCCCAAACGGCATCCGCATGTGAACCACCAAGGAGCGCTGGCCCTGATTGACTGGATCACTTCGGACGAGGGCAAGCACCTCATCCGGGAATTTAAACTGGAAGGGAGACCCCTGTTCGTTCCCATCGAGACCACGGACTGAAGTGGACGGACTGCTCGGCACCACCCAGCAAGCCCTTCAGTTGCTGCTGACTGGCAATCCGGAACTGTGGACTATTGTAGGAGTTTCCTTTTCTGTGTCCCTCAAGGCCATCATCTTCACCACCCCTGTTGCCTTGGTACTGGCGTTTGTGCTGGCCTATCTGGACTTTCCGGGCAATCGGCTGCTGCTCTCCGTGTTCAATTCTCTGCTGTCGGTGCCCACCGTTGTGGTCGGCCTGCTGCTCTACTTGCTGCTTTCCCGACAGGGACCGTTCGGTGATTTGAAGCTGCTGTTCACGCAAACCGCGATGGTGGTCGCGCAGATGATCCTGTGCTTCCCCATTCTGGTCGCTCTGGGACATGCGGCCATGCAGGCGGCGGATCAGCGAGCGTGGGAAACCGCCCGGACGCTCGGTGCCCCACCTTGGTACGCCATGTTGACGGTGTTGTATGAGGTGCGCTTTGCCCTCATCACTGCCGTGCTCACGGGTTTCGGGCGCATCATCTCCGAAGTTGGTGCGTCCATGATGGTCGGCGGTAACATTATGGGCTTCACCCGCAACATCACCACCGCCATTGCGCTGGAAACCAGCAAGGGTGAATTTGTCCAAGGGGTCGCCCTCGGGCTGGTTTTGCTGCTGCTCGCGTTCCTGCTCAATTTCCTGCTGGGTTACTTTCAGGGGAAGGGAAAGCTGATCGCATGAGTGCCCCCTTGATCACCTTCCGGAACCTCGACAAGTGGTATGGAGCGCAGCAAGTTCTCGAGCAGGTGAAGCTCTCGTTGTATTCCGGACAGTGCATTTTGTTGGCAGGCGAAAACGGTTCCGGGAAAACCACACTGCTGAAAATTCTCGCAGGTTTGGAAACACCAACCCGCGCCGAAGTCGAATATGCAGACACGACCCAGCCTTGGAAAACCGCTGTTCGCCGCTACCGACGGGAGGTGATCTACCTCCACCAAACCCCTTACCTCTTCAACGGGACGGTCGCCTCCAATGTCGCCTACGGCCTGCGTTTTACTGGCCTGAACCGCGAGCAGCAACAGCAGGCGCTGGCACGTGGGCTGGTGTGGGCGAACCTCACCGAACAAGCCAAGCGTCCGGCACACACCCTCTCCGGAGGCATCCGACAGCGCGTGGCCTTCACGCGCGCATGGGTACTCTCGCCTAAAATTTTGCTGCTCGACGAACCGATTGCCAACATGGACGACGCTTCGCGCAAGCAAACCTGCGACCTGCTGGGCCGCATGAAATCCGCAGGCATGTCCATCGTGATCACCAGTCATGATGCCCAGCCCTTTGAAACGCTGGCGGACGTGCGCTTTCAGTTGGAGAACAACCAGCTACGCCCCTGCGAATTGCACTCCACCGCACGGGAAAGCGTTTGACGATTCTCCCCCCTGTCCTACGCTGATTACACACGCATGACACGGCTCCGAACCCGGAGTCCATCTACTCACTGACCACACGGAGATCACGACATGGGAACCTTGACGGGCAAGACCCTTTTCATCACTGGAGCCAGCCGGGGCATCGGGCTGGCCATTGCACTACGGGCGGCACAAGACGGCGCGAATGTCACCATCGCTGCAAAAACCACTGTGCCACACCCGAAGCTGTCCGGCACGATCTACACGGCTGCGGAAGCGATTGAGCAGGCCGGAGGGCAGGCGCTCGCCTGTGTGGTGGACATCCGGAACGAAGCAATGGTGCAGCAGGCCGTGGCGCAAACGGCGGAGAAGTTCGGGGGCATTGACATTCTCGTCAATAACGCCAGCGCGATCAGCTTGACCGGTACCTTGCAGACGCCGATGAAGCGCTACGACCTCATGCAGCAGATCAACACGCGGGGCACCTTCCTCTGTTCCCAAACCTGCTTGCCCCACTTGCTGAAAGCGGAGAATCCGCACGTCCTCAACCTCGCTCCACCACTCAATATGGAAACCCGCTGGTTTGCCCCGCACACGGCGTACACGATGGCCAAGTTCGGCATGAGCCTCTGTGTCCTTGGCATGGCTGGGGAGTTCAAAAAACAGGGAGTTGCTTTCAATGCCCTCTGGCCGAAAACGACCATTGACACTGCTGCGATCCGCAACGTTGTCGGGGCTGAACTGGCGAACCGCAGTCGCAAACCGGACATCATGGCAGATGCCGCCCATGCAATCCTCACCCGCTCCAGCCGCGACTGCACTGGGAATTTTTATGTGGACGAAGAGGTATTGCGTGAGGAAGGTGTTTCCGATTTCTCCGGATACGCGGTCACTCCGGGCTTGAAGAACGCGGAACTCCAGCCGGATTTCTTCATCTGAGCGCGCCGACGTGAAACCCTACCTGTTCGCACTGGGGGCGTTTTTTTGCTGGGGCAGCCTACCCGCCGCCACTGGCTCGGGACTGCAAGGATTGCGGGTTCCAGAACTGCTGACATTCAGCTTCGTTCCTGCCGCCTGCTACCTGCTGTTCCAGCACATGCTGCTACACCGAAACCTGCGCCTGTACTGGCCGGGTTGGCGGGTCAGCCTGCTTGGTATCTACGGGCTGCTCGGCTACCACGCACTCTACTACTTTGCGCTCGACCACGCTCCGCTCGCCGAGGGTGCGATCCTCACCACCACTTGGTCTTTCTGGATCATCGTTTTTGGCTCTTTTTTAAGACACCGTCGGCTGAAACTCGGAGTTTTAGGAGGTGCCTTGCTCGGCATATTGGGTGCGGGTGTGGTCATCGGCGGAGGTCAAGAACTGCAACTCACCTCGGAGTACAGTCTGGGCTATGGGATGGCCTTGGGGTGCGGGCTGCTCTGGGGTAGTTTCTCGGTCAGGCTCTCGCGGCTGGAGCTTCCGGAAGACCCGATGCCGCTGTTTACCGCACAAGCTGCCGTGTTGGCCGTGCTGGCCTACGGCCTGTCCGGGGATTTCCAGATGCCGGAACCGAGTTCACTCGCCGCCGCACTCTACTTGGGCATTGTGCCACTGGGGCTCTCCTTCACTTTCTGGCACCAAGCGCTCAAGGCACCGAACCTTGCCCTCGTCGGCGCCCTCAGCTACCTCACGCCTCCGCTGGCTGTGTTGCTGGTTGGGCTGGTTCACGGCGTGGCAATCTCTCCCTTCGTCTGGAGCGGCATGGCCCTGATCCTCGCGGCATCCTACCTCTGCCGACGTTTTGGGTGAGAAGGGGGGCAGCGTAAATCGCTCAAGCAGGCATAATACTTTTGCTTGAATGGTGCCTCTAGCAAGAAGCGGGAAAGCAGGGAGAGGGGCTATTGCCCTTGGCCGGCAAATTCGCTCAGCCGCCCAGCAAGCCCGGCCTGCTGTTGTCCGGTCAGCGGGGCGAGGCGCTCTAGCTTCTCACGGAGCAGGCTACCGCTCTGCTGGCGTTTGATCTTCACGTCAGGATACGCGAGTTTCCCCGCAGAGACGATGTTGGTGTCCGAGACATCCGCAGGGCGCAAAATGCCGGTCACTGTGGTGATGTAGCGGACCTTGTTGCGCTGACGATAGACCACCTTGCGGCCACGGACCACCATGTTTCCATCCGGAAGCACACGCATCACCCGTGCGGAAATGATTTCGAGATTGCGGAGAATCTCGTTTTGTTCCTCCTCAATCTGGTCCCGCATGGTGAAGGCTTCCAGTAGAATATTCGCCCTTGCCGTGTCCGAGGTCGGTGTCTGCTCACCACCTTCCTCCTGTTCCTTGGGCGGGGGTACCGAGACAATCACTTGCAATTCACTGATGCTCAAAATATCGCCCTGGAAACGGGCGCGGTGATCCCGGAAGAGGTTACCAAACGAGGATTCGTAGCGCCAAAGCGAGCCTTCATACGGGTTGCGCTTCGCCGTGATCAGGCTGCGGCGCTTAGTGCGGAGGTCACTTTTCACTGGGGACGTTGGTTTTGCAACCGCAAGACGGCCAGTCTGTGGAGTGTCCGGGGCCATTTGGCCTGCAGTGGCCAGAGTGCGGCATCCGGACAAGGCCATCACAGCGGCCAGCAACAAAATCCCGCACCACCCGTGCCGGAATTGGGGGTTGGTGGTGGATTTTCCGATCATCAGTTGACCTGCACCAAGTTACGGCTCTTCACCTGCGCGTACACCACCATCTTGCTCTCAGTATTGCGCACGGGAATGCGCTCGCCTAAGTGTCCCTTCGCCATGGAAATTCCTTGGACGGACAGCAGCAAATTCGGGGTTTCGTAAACGATGAGCAGGCGATCCCCCACTTTCACCAGCGGTGGTGTGCTGAAACTGCTGCCCTTCAGCACTTCCTTGGGATTGATGTGCCGCGTGGCGATCTTGCCCACAAGTTGCTGCTTGTCGGTGACGTAATTCTGCGGCATCCGGTCCACCGTGCGGCGCACCGCCAGCAGGTCGGACTCCTGCACCACAGTTTCCGAACGAATCTCGTGCTTGGCGACGTAAACCTCCTTGTACACCTTCAGGTAGGTGCGCACCGGAACCTTCTGCACAAGCTTGCTGTCCACGCTGAAGAGGACTTCGTAAGTCCAGTAGCCGCCCTCCTTGCGATGCGTTCCGCGCTCCTGGATTTCGTAACTGATGTCGCCTCGCGGCAGGAACAGATCGCGGCTGGAGGCCAGCAAACGAGGCTTGATGTCAGAGTTTGTGTTGGTTTTCCGGATGTGTTCCAACACCACCTGATCAATGTCCTCTCCCGGAATGCGGGTTGCCAGACGCTGGATGGTTGTGGATTCCAAGCTTGGAAATTCGAGGCGGTTGACATTGAAGCGCCCCGACCGCAATCGAGAACGAATCAGCGATTGAGTTACGGTAAGCCGACGTCCGGGCAAGGGTGAGCGTCCAATCACGATTTGCGAAAGCCGCTCCACCGCCTTGAAATCTTCTCCCTCAAGCCGTGCGATCTCCCCCAGCCGATACTTCTCCCCCTCCACGGTCGCGGTGCTGTTCAGCAGCACCCGGATGCGCTTGCTCTCCGGAACCTGCTTGCGGGACGCAGCGAGTGCGCTACCATCGAGCAAGAACGCTGCGAGCGTCAGGAAAAGGAGCAGTCGCATCATGGCGGTGAGCAATCAGCGGGTCAGGTTGTTCGCGGTCTGGAGCATCTCATCGGAGGCTTGGATCGCCTTGGAGTTGACCTCGTAGGCCCGCTGCGCGGTGATCATGTCCACCATCTCCTCGACGAGCGAGACATTGGAAAGCTCCAAGAAGCCCTGATTGAGGGCGCCCATGCCGTTGGAACCGGGGGCATCGATGAGCGGATTACCGGAAGCGGCGGTCGGGATGTAGAGATTTTTGCTGATCGGAGTCATGCCCGAAGGGTTGCGGAAGCGGGCGAGTGTGAGGCTGCCGATGGCTTCCGGAAGGGTTTCATCCCGCATATAAACCGAAATCGTGCCGTCGAAGCCCATCTCCACCTTGCGTGTCTCAACTGGGATGTTGATTTCCGGGTCAACGAGGAAGCCGTCGCTGGTCACGAGCCGTCCCTGTCCGTCCACGTTGAAGTGACCGTCGCGGGTGTAGGCAACAATCCCGCTGGTCTGAAGGATCTGGAAGTAGCCGGGACCGTCAATGCCAATGTCCAACTCGCGCTCCGTGTTCTCCATCCCCCCCTGGCTGTGCATTTTCTCGGTGGAGACGTATTTCACACCGTGGCCGACGTGCAGCCCCACCGGAACCTGAGTCGAGAGCGAAGAGGGCACCCCCGCTGATTTCTCATTTTGATAGAGCAAATCTTGAAAATGGACCTTGCTCTTCTTGAATCCCGTCGTATTGACGTTGGCGAGGTTGTTGGCAACGGTGTCAATGTTGCGCTGCTGGGCCTGCATGCCGCTGGCCGCTGTGTAAAGAGACCGCATCATAAGCGTTCAACTCCTGCGATAAAATCGGTTACAGAATTCCAAAATCAACTCACACGCGCCAGTCCAATGGCCCGTTCGTTCAATTTGTCAATGTTGCTCAAAGCCCGCTGCACCCCTTCATACGCCCGTTGGGCGCTGATCATGCGGGTCATTTCCAAGACGCTGTTGACGTTTGAATCCTCCAAACTGCCTTGCAGCACTCCGACCTCGTCGGTGGGAATCGGCACATCGTCACTGCGGATTGGCGCAAAGAAGGTCTGTCCTAGTTTCTGGAGGTTTTCGGGATGCCGGAAGCGCACGAGCCGCAGCCGGTCGATGATCTCGCCATCCACCTTCACTTGTCCGTCCACACCCACGGTGAAATCGTTGCCCGTGACAAGGATCGGCCCTTTTTCGCCCATCACCGGAAAGCCATCGTGCGTGACGAGGCGTCCATTACCCTCAAGCTGGAAGTTCCCGGCGCGGGTGAAGCGGTCGCCTTGGGGAGTGGCAATGGTGAAAAAACCTTCGTTCTCAAGCGCCAAGTCCAGTTTGCTTCCGGTGTTGCGGAAGCGTCCAATCGTGAAATCTTTCCCAATCTCGTCCACGACCACGGCAGATTTGTCCATGCCGACATACTGGTCGAGGTACTCATGGGAGAGGAACGATTCCTCGTCGGATTCCGGCGCCACGCGCTGAGCGGCGGAAAGCACTTCCCTGAAGACGGGCTGGTCGCCCTTGTAACCCACGGTGCTGACGTTGGCGAGGTTGTTGGCCACCGTCTCCATTTGCCGCTCCACAACTCCGGCGGCCTGCACCAAACTAACAATTCCTGTCATATCTCCTTCCACAAGTGGAGGTTTTGTAACTGGCCGGAATCTAAGCAAGCAACATACCACTCCCGCTTGGCCTCCCTGAGCCGACCAGCGGATTCTGCTCCCGGAGTTTCGCCAACGTGCTTAAATTCTGAGCAGCTGGCTAAAACATGGGCGATCTTCCTGAAGGAATTTTTTATTTTATTGAACAATTTCAGATAGTTGAAATTGGCAAAGAAATTGCCATAGAAAGAGAATGCAGGAGTCAGGAGTCAGCATGAGTGATCCTGACTCCTGGATACTAACTCCTGAATGCTTCTCCCGTCGAGAGCGACCTCCCATGCATTGCTTGACGCAGCAAGTTGCGGGGAATCAGTTCCGAAAGAGATTTAGTGTTGGGCCTGCCTCCGGGCACACGCCAAACTACCGGACTCGCGGGTCCGGCCTTCTTCAACTCGATTTGTAAAACTTGCTATGGCCACGGTCAACGACGTCATCAAACTCGCCAAGGACAACGAGGTGGTCACGGTGGACCTCAAGTTCATCGACTTCCTCGGCACTTGGCAGCACATCATGTTCTCCATGTCCGACTTCGGCGAGGACATGCTGGAAAACGGTCGCATGTTCGACGGCTCCAGCATCCGCTGCTGGCAGACGATCGACGCTAGTGACATGAAGGTGGTTCCGGATCTCTCCACCGCCAAGCTCGACCCCTTCTTCGCTCAGCCGACGCTCTCGCTGATCTGTGACATCGTGGACCCCGTCACGGGCGAAGGCTACAACCGCGACCCGCGCAGCGTTGCCAAGAAAGCCGAAAAGTACCTCGCCTCCACTGGGATTGGCGACACCGCCTTCTTTGGTCCGGAAGCGGAGTTTTTCATTTTTGACGACGTGCAGTACTCCTACGGTTCTGACGGAGGATTTTTCTCGATTGACTCGGAAGAGTGCCCGTGGAACACCGGAGCGGATGAGCATCCGAACCTCGGCTACAAGACGATGCCGAAGCTGGGTTATTTCCCGACCGCACCCTTCGACACCCAGAGCGACCTGCGCGTTGAGATGGTGATGATGATGGAACAGATGGGCATTGAAGTGGAGCGCCACCACCATGAGGTGGCCCCGGCCCAGCATGAAATCAACTTCAAGTTCAGCACGCTGGTCGAGACGGCGGACAACCTCCAGTGGTACAAGTACATCATCCGCAACATCGCCCGCGCCAACGGCAAGACGGCGACCTTCATGCCCAAGCCGATGTTCAACGACAATGGTTCTGGAATGCACACCCACCAGTCGCTTTGGCAGAACGGCAAACCCCTCTTCTCCGGAGACCAGTACGGCGGGCTGAGTGAGACCGCGATGTACTACATCGGCGGCATCCTCAAACACGCTCCGGCGCTGGGCGCACTCATCAATCCGACCACCAACTCCTACAAGCGGCTCGTTCCGGGCTTTGAGGCGCCGATCAACCTCGCCTACTCCGCCCGCAACCGTTCCGCCTGTGTGCGGATTCCGGTCGCAGATTCGCCCAAGGCCCGCCGCCTCGAATTCCGCTGTCCGGACGCCACCGCCAACGCCTACCTCGCGTTCTCCGCGATGCTGATGGCCGGACTCGACGGTATCCAGAACAAGATTCATCCCGGCGACCCGATGGACGTGAACATCTACGACCTCTCGCCGGAGGAGTTGAACAAGGTGGGCCAGATGCCGCGCAACCTCACCGAAGCGCTAGAGGCGTTGCAAGCTGACAACGAATTTCTGCTCAAGGGTGATGTCTTCACCAAGGATGTCATTGATTACTGGGTGGACTACAAGGTTGAAGAGGAGATCAAACAAGTCGATTCCCGCACCCATCCACACGAGTTCACGCTGTACTTCGGGTACTGATTCCGGTATATCCGGGAGGGTGAACTCGCTCCCGGATTGCCATGAACCTCAGCACTTGGATTCGCCAGCTACTCCCACTTGCGCCTGAAAAACATTGGCGGGAGCGGCTGG
>LWDU01040422.1_pt2 | contig 29254 bp, 23 predicted proteins | sample 727161 | NCBI WGS metagenome assembly LWDU01 (sample SAMN04566230, study PRJNA314399) | hydrothermal vent metagenome | isolation source: deep sea hydrothermal plume seawater | place: Mexico: Gulf of California, Guaymas Basin | collected 2004-07-11
GATTGGTGAAAATGGCGTGGATTTCGCAACCTGCCGTGCCTGGCAACCATTTCATCGTTGTTCTTGTTGGGAGCCGGTGGGTGTCACTTTTGAAGCGTCAGTGGTTTATGATCTGCCTTGTCTCTGTATTGGGATTGGGCTGGATCTGGCACACGGCGTTAGAGAGTTTCGCCGAGTCGACGGCACTGCGATACATCATCGTGGCAACGGTACTGTTTCTGATGGCGCTGCCGTTGGATGCCCAAATGATGTGGCGAAGCGTCCGCCGCCCGCTGGCCCCACTCGTCGGCAGTGGCTTGAACTTCATTTTGGTGCCGCTCTTGGCCTGGTCCGTCTCGCGTTTTTTTAATCGAGAAATGTCGGTCGGGCTCATGGTCGCTGCGGCTGCCCCTTGCACACTCGCCTCGGCTTCGGTCTGGACGCGCCGCGCCGAAGGCAATGACTCCGTTTCGATGATGATCACGATCTTGACCAATATGGCGTGTTTCGTCGTTACCCCGATGTTGGTGTTGCAAACGACTGGTTTGGAGTCGAATACGGAGAGTTTGTCGTTTTCCCGGTTGGCAACCAAGTTGGGCCTGCTGGTTGTCTGCCCGATGGTTCTGGCTCAGCTGTTGCGACGAAGCCAAGCTGTCGCCAGCTGGGCGACGGAAAAGAAAAAGATCCTTGGTGTCTTCGCCCAATTCGGCCTGCTGGCGATCGTCACGATGGGTGCCGTGCGGGCCGCTACCTATGCAGGGGAGGGTGGCGTCAGCCAGTATCTCGGTGTACTGCCTTGGTTGTTCCTGGCTGTTCTAGGAATTCACCTACTCACCTTTTTCGCAGGGCTTGCCACTACGAAATGGCTCGGCATGCCGGATCAAGACCGGATTGCCGTGGCGATTGGCGGTAGTCAGAAGACGCTCATGGTTGGGCTTCATCTCTCCATCGAGCTGGGTGTCAGCGTTTTTCCGATGATTCTGTATCACCTCACCCAACTGGTGGTCGATACGTGGTTAGCCGACTGGTGGCGAGAAAGAACCAAGAAACAGAAAACAGGCCGAACCCCCCACCCGTGATGGGTTTCGATACGGATGTGTCGCTCTACGCCGGCTTCCCAGGGGCATTGAGCCTTGTGAATGGAATGGCGACACGGTATTCTACGGACTTGCACAATCCAAGACGTACCTTTTGACGGGAATAACGACGATGAAGGATGGGATCCATCCCGAGTACTTCGACACCAAAGTCCACTGTGGCTGCGGTAACGAATTTGTAACTCGGAGCACTCGACCTGAGATGCGGATTGACATTTGTAATGCCTGCCACCCGTTTTATACCGGACGGGTCAAGTACGTTGACACGGCGGGCCGAATTGAAAAATTCCAGACCAAGTTTGCTAAGGGGTCTTACGCAAGTTTGCAGACCAAAACGAAGAAGAAATAGCCAGTTCGGTCATAAATCGTCTACGGCTCGTTCCACAGTGGTGGTGCGAGCCGTCATTTTTTAGTCGATTCAGTTTCTCTTTCCAACGATTTGGCGGTGGCTGAATGTCTTCGATGCGTGAAACGCTTGACGAAAAACTGGCTCGTTTTGAAGAGTTGGAGCAGAAACTCATCGACCCAGAGGTTCTAACTAACGCCGCAAAAATGTCGGCGGTGGCTCGTGAACATGGCCGCCTGAGGCCGTTAGCCGTGCTCTACCGGAATTTTCGTCAGCTCAACGAAGATCTCGTTGAGCTCAAGGAGATGTTGGAGAGTTCAGACCCGGACGAACAAGAGCTGGCGGAGGTGGAGAGCACCGAACTTCGCGAAAAACGTGAGCGGCTTTGGGAACAGCTGTTGGATGTGACCGTTGGGGGAGAGGATGCTGCCCGCACACGTTGCATGCTGGAAATTCGTGCCGGAATCGGCGGCGATGAAGCGGCCCTCTTTGCCCGCGACTTATACGAAATGTACAAGCGTTACGCGGAAACGAAGCGGTGGAAGATCGAGGTTTTGGGGGCCAGCCCCACCGAACTTGGTGGATTCAAAGAGATTACCCTTGGCGTGACTGGGGATGGTGTCTTTCGTGAATTGCAGTACGAAAGTGGTGGGCACCGTGTGCAACGCGTACCCGAAACCGAAACGAAGGGACGAGTTCACACGTCCGCAGCAACGGTTGCGGTCATGCCAGAACCCGAAGACATCGAAGTCGAATTGGGGCCCGACGACTATCGCAAGGACATCTATCACGCCAGCGGACCAGGCGGCCAGCATGTCAACAAGACGGCGTCGGCCATTCGGCTGACTCATTTCGAGACTGGCATGGTGGTGGCTATCCAGGACGAAAAGAGTCAACACAAGAACCTCGCCAAGGGGATCCGCATTCTCAAGTCTCGCTTGTACGATCATTATCAACAGATTGAGCATCAGAAACGTTCTGAGCACCGCAAGAGCCTGGTTGGATCTGGGGACCGTAGTCAGCGCATCCGGACCTACAATTTTCCAGAGAACCGCCTCACCGACCACCGCGTTCCCGGATTGACGCTTTACAAACTCGACCAGATCATCGCGGGGGATATTGGGCCGATCGTGGAAGCACTTTTGAAGCACGAACGCGACAACCTGCGCGAATCGATGGGCGGTTTGGACTAGTTTGCGGCGATCGGTGGAGGCGGGACACTCTTCGTCAAGTGTGGAGCGCGGCAAGAGTGCGTTGAAGAACGGAGAAGGCAGATGACGGATGAGCTCTGGACCACCAAACGCTTGCTTTCCTGGACCACCCAGTTCTTGCAGAAACACCATACTGACTCGCCTCGGTTGGATGCCGAAGTCTTGCTGGCTCATGCCCGCCAATGCGATCGGATCACCCTGTACACTTCCTTCGAAGAAGAGGTGGACGATCGCACTCGAGGAACGTTCCGAGAATTAATCCAGCGTCGGGCCGCCGGCTGTCCTGTGGCGTACTTGGTCGGGCATCGCGAGTTTTTCTCGCTCTCGTTTGACGTCACCTCTGACGTACTGATTCCTCGGCCGGAAACCGAGTTTTTGGTCATGACCGCGTTGGATTGGGCCAAGCATCGATCGGTTCCACCTCGACAGATTATTGATGTGGGCACCGGATGCGGCGTGGTGGCAATTTGCCTTGCCAAGTATTTACCGGAAACGCAGATTTTGGCCACTGACATCTCGACGGCGGCAATCGAAGTAGCTCGGCGGAATGCGGCACGCCACAATGGAAGCCGACTTGGTACCACTAGACGAGCTGGCTGCCTGTGACGCCGTGGTTAGCAATCCACCCTATATTGGATTGCGCGAAGCGAATACGCTCGATCGCGACGTGCGGGAGCACGAACCCCACGCAGCCCTTTTTGGCGGGGCGTGCGGTGAGGAGCTGACGCAACGTTTGTTCCAACACATCGGGGATCGGTTACCGGAAAACGCCGCGGTGATGGTCGAAATCAACTCCAATCGATCGAACGAATTGCTCGAGTTTGTTTCCAAATTGGATCTCTACCAATCACTGCGGATTTTGGATGATTTGGCAGGCCTCCCGCGGCTGTTGACTGCGGAGAGAACGTGTGGCGGTGGACCGGCATAGGCGAAATTGCAGCGCAGAGTACAGCCGGAACTAGTAGCCCGCAGCGTAAACGGTGAAATCGTCAGTAACCCTCCGCCGCCAGCGAGCGATGCCATCTGCCGGGCTCCCACACTCACCACAAGATCGTGTTGGTCGAATCTGGCGGCTATGATACATTGCGTGGTTGGTTAACTCTATCGCAACCGTCACGGATGATGAGGCGTGAAAAACTACTTTCGAGCGGTACGAATATCGCTTAAATACCGCTGGAACCTCGTTGGTATTCTCCTCACTTCATTTATGGTGGCGGTTCTTTGGGGAGCCAACATTGGCGCGGTTTACCCGTTCATGCGAGTCGTGCTGGATGGGGGCTCGATTCAGGGCATGCTCCTCAAGCAGGCCGAAGAAGTCGAAGGCAGCCAGATAGTTTCGGTTGACTCCGAGCACTCATGGTTGGCCTCCGGTGGTACTCTACTGGCGAAACAGCTAAGACGGCTGGCGTCGGTGGCCCCGACGAAACCGTTTCCCTCATTGATTTGGGTCGTGATCTTCCTATTCACCGGGACCTTAATCAAGTGTCTGTTTCTGGCCATCAGCATGATTTTGGTGGAACGTCTGGCCCAACTAGCAACACTCGATTTACGCAATCAGTTCTTTCGCCACACGATGAAAATGGAATTAAGCGCATTTGGCGATGGGCGAACCAGCGATCTCATGAGTCGATTTACTAACGACATCAGCGCTATCAAAGATGGCCTGACGGTGTTGTTTGGCAAATCAATTCGCGAACCTCTGAAAATGACGGTCTGCTTGATGGCAGCGGCGTTGATCAGTTGGCAACTGTTGCTCTTTTCTTTGGTCGTGACTCCGTTGGCATTCCTAGCCATGTACGTCCTTGCAAAGTCGATCAAACGGGCAAATCACCGGGCGATGGAGGAAATGGCGGTTGTTTACAGTCGCTTGGCAGAGTCGTTCTCGGGAATAAAACTGGTCAAGGCATACACGATGGAGCGGGTGGAACGAAGTCGCTTCCTGAAAACGGCCAAGGAACTCTACCGCAAGTCGATCAAGATTGCCGTTTACTCGTCATTGACGCGATCGAACAGTGAGATATTTGGTGTTTCGGTGATCTGCTTGGCTCTCGTCGCCAGCGGTTGGCTGGTGTTGTCCGAACAGATCATGTTGTTCGGGATCGCGATGGCATCGCAGCCACTGGAGATTATTCCCGTCATGTTGTTCTATGGTTTTTTGGTCGGAGTGAGTGATCCGGCTCGCAAACTTACGGACGTCTTCAATCAACTGCAACGAGCAGCGGCCGCTTCCGACCGTGTCTACACGATGCTCGATCGAGTGCCGAGCATCACGGATCCCAAGCAACCAGAAAAAATGCCAGTGGGTCCCGCCACCATCGAATTTGATCACGTCTCTTTCGGCTATGACGCCCATAAACCCGTCTTGCACAATGTCTGCTTGCGAATCGAAGCCGGGGAGACGATCGCGTTGATTGGCCCAAACGGTTGCGGGAAGAGTACGGTGGCCAGTTTGTTGTTGAGGTTTTATGATCCCGATGGCGGAGCGATTCGTATCGGCGGAGTCGATTTACGTGAACTGAGACGGCGAGACTTGCGTCGATCCATGGGTTTAGTCTTGCAGAGTACCGTCTTGTTTGACGATACGGTTGCCGACAACATTCGTTACGGAACACCCCATGCCAGTGACGCGGAAGTTGTCGAAGCAGCGAAGCGGGCGCAAGCACATGAGTTTATCGTGACTCGGCTCGCAAAGGGCTATGACACGATTGTCGGCGAACGAGGAGATTGTCTGTCAGGAGGTCAACGCCAGAGGATCGCGTTAGCCCGCACTATCCTCCGTAACCCGAGCCTGATGATCTTGGATGAGGCGACGAGTCAGGTAGATCAAAAGAGTGAACAGGTAATTCACGATACGTTACGCGAGTTCCTGCGAGATCGCACAGCGGTCATTATCACCCATCGTACGATGGCCCTTGAGTTTTGCGACCGAATCGTGGTCATGGAAGACGGACATGTCACCGACGTCGGCACTCACAAAGAACTCATCGGACGGTCCGTATTTTATCAACGGATGGTCAATGGAGAACTTCGCCGTTCCGCCTGATCTGCCTGCCAGTAAGAGAACCGGACGCTAACGCGTCCCGACCGATAGCCGCAGGAATTTTGCGGCGGCCAAGGGCAGCCTTGCTAATCCGGGACCATATGGCCGCTGATCAGTTGGATGAACTCCTCGTTGGTCTTGAAACGACCCAGTTGTCGGGTCAGCTGTTCCATCGCCTCAACATGATGCATCGACGACAACGTTCTTCGCAGCATCGTGACGGCATTGAGTGTTTCTTCATCGTGCAGCAGTTCTTCGCGTCGCGTGCCGGATTGAGCGATGTCAATCGATGGCCAGACTCGACGGTCGGCCAATTTCCGGTCGAGGACCAGTTCCATATTACCGGTACCTTTGAATTCCTGGAAAATCAGCTCGTCCATGCGGCTGCCGGTATCAATAAGGGCCGTTCCTACGACGGTCAGAGATCCACCTTCTTCAAAAGCTCGTGCGGTAGCGAAGAGTTTCTTCGGCACGTCCATCGCCTTGATATCGACGCCGCCCGACATCGTACGGCCGGTATTACCAACCCATTTGTTGAACGCTCGAGCCAAGCGGGTGATCGAATCCATCAGTAGAAAAACGTCGTGTCCAGCCTCGGCGAGACGTCGACACCGATCGACGATCAACTGTGAAATCCGCACGTGGCTTTCCACATCCTGATCCAAGCTGCTGGCTACGACTTGGCCGTTCACATTGCGTCGCATGTCCGTCACTTCTTCGGGACGCTCGTCAATCAGCAGCACGACCAAATAGACTTCGGGATAGTTTTGAGAGATACCGTGACTGATATGCTGCAACATGATCGTTTTGCCGGTGCGAGGCGGTGCAACAAGCAGGGCTCGCTGGCCCCTGCCCAGTGGGGTCAACAGGTCCATAACCCGTGTGGTAAGCGGAGTCGTGCCCGTCTCCAAGCGAAACCACTTTTCGGGGTTGATGGCAGTCAGCGTGTCAAAATTAGGCACATTGGGGTATTCTTCGGGCGGCATTCCCTCGACGTCGACGATTTCACGAAGGCGGGGCCCTTGCTGTTTTCGTGCCTGCTGCACAAACCCTCGAATGATGACGCCTTGCCTTAGACTGAAACGTTCGATCATGGTTCCGGGGACAAATGGATCCGATCGCTCGCGGGAGTAATTATTGCTGGGACTTCGCAGAAACCCGTAGCCATTGGGGTGCAGTTCGAGTAACCCGCAGCCAGCTTCCAGAGGTGCATCACTATTCGTCTCTGGGCCTTCGTTGTGATAGCTGCGATTGCCCCCTCTCCGACGTCGTCGCGATCGACCATTATTTTGGCCGCCGCCCTGGCCGCCCTGGCCGCCCTGGCCGCCGCCGTGACCTCCGCCGTGACCTCCGCCGTGACCTCCAGATCGATTCCGTGACCGTCTCTTCTTTGCCATATTTCACCCGCAGAATGTCTTGGTGACTACGTTACTCGAAAACGCAATCCTACCGATAAAGAAAGATATGAACGCTCGAAGCGTCGCGACCGAGGCTGAATTCCATGCCAACGGCTTAATCCCTGTACTAAAAAATGAATTCGATACCTTCAATGCGTCACAAAATCGACGCAGGCATATCGATGAATTCGAAACTGATTTCGGAATCACAATCCGCAAATGAGGCAGTGCCCAGTTGGTAACAACCACTACGAATCAAGTGGTGAGATTCGCACTCCCCGTGATGGTCCGTGTTGATGGCACGAACGCCGCATATATACGCAGAACATATTAGCCCTGCCCGATGAATCGTCATGCAACTCATCAACACCACTAAGAGACTGGGTGAATCCTCCCCAGGAGATAACTCACCGCCAAAGACCAAGTCGATAACTTTGGAAATGATTGGTCTCGGTAGGAGGTTGCCCAAGAGTGGTGGGGCAAGCAGCGCCTGTAATAGGCAAGCCTTTAACTAACCGGAATCATACTCATGTCTTCGGTCATGTCAAGCAAGGAAGTGCAGTCCAACCGACATTTTTGCCGTCCATTCACATCTTTTTCATGAGCGAAAATCAGCTTTTTTCGCAGACTTGACACAGATTGGACCATCGTGAGTGACGGAAATACTGTCAAATTCGGCAAAACAGTCAGAATCATTGCATCCTACCAAGTCGCGTTCCGATATCTATTCCAGCGTGTCTGTAAGTTCGCGTGTGGCTATTCCTTGGGCTGGCTCGTGTTCGACTTCATCCCTCACAAAGAATGCCGGGCCGAATCACACCTCGTTCTGTCACCTAGCCACCATGTCAACCAGTTTGACTCACCCTAGGATTGTTCGACGATGAACCAAAAGCTGATCACAGCCTTCTTTTCCGGCATAGTCGTCCTTACCAGCACCGTGTTGAACGCGGAGGACGGTGTGCAGTGGCTGGATTCCGTTTCCGATGCGAAAGTGAAAGCCAGGATCCAAAACCGCGTTGTGTTGGTGCATTTCTGGTCGACGACTTGTCCACCCTGTCGCAAATTGGAACAGACAGTTTTTGCCAGCCCGGAATTTGCGCGTTCGATCAACGAGGGCTACATTCCGGTCAAAATCAATACGCGAGAGCAGCCAGATCTAGCCAAGCGATTTCGAATTCGCCGCATTCCAACAGACGTCTATCTGACTCCTGAGGGAGCCGAAGTCTTCCGTACCATCAGCCCTCAGGATCCTAAAGTCTATATCGAGAGTCTCGACCGGGTCGCTGCGCGTGTTCGAGAACTGAAGCGGCCGCAGGCAGAGGCGATAGCCGCCGCTCGGCGTCGGGCAGACGAGTTTGCACCTGGTTCGACCGTGGCAGCGCCAGACATACAGCAGGTCGCCACTCGGACGACACCCGCTTCGAGGTACGTTGGTGATCGCCAAGTGCCTGGGAGTCGCACGAACAACCCTCATTTTGCGACTGGCGCCCGAGCCAATCCTGTGCCAGCTTATGGCCAGAAGTATGCGCCAGAATCACAATCGGGTCACCTGAACAACCAAGATGAAGAAAGCGTCATGGTTGCCAATCGTGCGACACCGCACCAATCGATGAGCTCAGGCGTCCAAGAGCAAATCACCGATCTACAAGACTTTGCATTGCTTGGTTACTGTCCGGTCACTCTCGTCGACAGCATTCAATGGCAGCCAGGTGACCGCCGTTGGGGAGCGATCCACGAAGGCCAGACCTACCTGTTCACCAGCGTGGTAAACCAACAGATTTTCTTGGCCAACCCTCAGCGTTTTGCACCCGGTTTTCGCGGTTTTGACCCAGTCTACTTTCACACCACCGGACAACTTGTCGTGGGAACGTGTGATTTCGGTGTCGTGTATGACCTTCAGTACTATCTGTTTGCCAATGAAGCGTCTCTGCAGCGTTTTTGGAAACAGCCTGAGATGTACTATGAAACGGTTCGGCAAGCGATGGCGCGATCTAGGTCGCGTCGCTAAACTGTCGCATCAAGACGCACAGGCGTCGCACGGACAGAGCTCGCGCAGGTATGGCCAAGTGTAAAGGCCCTGATCGTGACCGTCCGACCAGCGGAACTTGATCGCATAGTTGCCGACGAGCGACATCTGTGGCAAATCGAGGTCCTCGGAAATCGTTGTCGGATCTAGAAGCTTCTCGCCCGTGATTTCGTGGACGCAGTGGGCGCAGCAGCATCTCCGCCGCAAATCAACGTAACGGTAAATACCCTCGTGGTCGTCCGGCCATCGAACCAACAGCGTTCTGGTTTCCGGTCTTCTAAGGATGTGTGTCGGTGTGCTGGACATCGGTTCGCCTTTTCTATCGAGTTCCTTTTGGACAACGCCTTGCGTTCGCTCCACTGTGCCGGTGGAATTGGGTTTGGCAACTACCTGGCCAACAACACTCACCCAATTCAATCCAGTGATGGACTGGAATTCGAGCGCTCCTGAGAACTTGAAAAATTCAACTTGCCACCCGATGCAATTGCCCCGCCCAAAAGGATCAAAGTGAGTCCAATGGCGATCGACACCCACTTCGCTCCTCGTCGGCCGATCCGTCCTTCCAAGCGTCTGATCTTTCTCAATTCAAAAAACCACGCAACATCTGTCGTTGCCGCGTACGTGAGGATCCCGCCGAGGATCGCTGCCATCCCACCGACAAACCAATCCTGCGGATTCATGCTGAGTCTCCTGGAAGCGGAGTTGGCGATTCCCATGCCAAGCAACGCTGGACCGCTTTTTGCCATTGTCGATACTGTTGATCGACATCCGCATCTTCAGTTGGTTCGAAGCGAGCTCCCAATTTCCAAGTGCTGGCGACATCCTCCAATGAACTCCATTCGTCAACGGCCAAGCCGGCGAGGAATGCGGCACCGAGGGCTGTCGTTTCGGCAACCTGTGGCCGCACCACGGAAACGCCGAGTAGATCGGCCTGGAATTGCATCAACTCTACGTTCACTGAAGCTCCACCATCCACACGCAATTCATTGAGTTCAATACCCGTGTCGCGCTGCATGCAGTCCAAGACGTCGCGCGACTGAAAGGCCATTGACTCCACCGTTGCTCGGGCAATATGTGCAGCAGTTGAGCCGCGTGTCAGGCCAAAAATACCACCTCGGGCGTAGGGGTCCCAATAAGGCGCGCCCATTCCGACGAAGGCTGGTACGACCACCACTCCATCGCTGTCGTCGACCTGTGCAGCCAGCGCCTCAACGTCCGACGAATTCTCGATCACGCCCAATCCATCTCGCAACCACTGAACCGCGGCACCTCCCACAAAAACCGATCCCTCGAGGCCGTAGGTCACTTCTTCTCCCAATTGCCAGAGGATCGTGGTCAGCATGCCCTGCTGGGAAGTTTGAGGAGCGTTGCCAGTATTCCAGATCAAGAAACAACCGGTACCGTACGTATTCTTGGCCATACCTGGCGAGAAGCACGTTTGACCAAACGTCGCGGCCTGCTGATCTCCGGCGATGCCGGCAATGGGGATCTCGCGTCCGAACCATTTTGGGTCGGTGTAGCCAACGATGCCCGACGATGCAACCACCTTTGGCAGCACGGCTTCTGGCACACCGAGCAGTCCCAGCAATTCGTTGTCCCAGTGGAGATCGTGAAGGTTGAACATCAGTGTGCGACTGGCGTTGCTTACGTCGGTCACGTGGACCTGGCCACCTGTCAGACGCCACGTCAAGTACGAGTCGACCGTTCCAAACAGCACCTCACCTCGTTCGGCGCGTTGCTTGAGTGCTGAATCGGCCTCAAAGCGATACGTCAACTTTGTTCCTGAAAAGTAAGGGTCCAAACGCAGCCCAGTTTGAGAGCGGAATCGCTCCTCAGTCCCTGCGGCTTTCAAACGTTCGCAGACCGGAGCGCTGATTCGGCTTTGCCAGACGATCGCATTGCCGCAGGCCGCCCCTGTTTTCTTATCCCATAGAACGGCTGTTTCTCGTTGGTTGGTGATACCGATGGCTCGAATGTCGTCGGTATTTATTCCTGATTTTGCCAGTGCATCGTGCGCCGAGCCCAGTTGTGTTTCCCATATGCACTCGGGATCGTGCTCGACATGTCCAGGCTGAGGAAGGATCTGAGGCAGTTCGCGTTGTCCTACGGCAACGATTCCCCCTTTGGTGTCAAATATTATCGCTCGACTGGATGTTGTGCCCTGGTCGAGCGCCAAGAGATAACCTGCCATCGGCTGCTCCATGTCTTAACGATTGTGTTGTCGCATCCGATACACGACGAAACGAATAATCATAACGTCATTTTCGATTTTCTGTCTCGTCTCCGTCAAATCAGACGGTTTTCTTCGTACCCACGTGCGCGAGGTCCGGCGGCCTAATCCGATTGTTCGCCCGGCAAAACTACAAACTCAGTAACTTGCCATGATGTGATTGGGTTGGCGCCACGTTTAACAAACTCCGTGCGATGATAGCGACGCGGGTAGCCGTGTTTTTCGTCGAATCTCGCTCTGATTCGCACATTGGGCATGCCCGGTGGAGCCGTCCCGTCAGCGTGTCGAGTCTGGTTTTCCACGTCCACACTCATCGTGTAGAACATGCCGGGCACGCTCCACGTCTTCAGAGTGCGCTGCTGTTGCGCCAGTGGTTTTCCGTTTCGAAGAGCCATCGTGACTCGATTGTCAACGACCTTTACCTCGTAGGTTGCCGGTTGGCGACCGCGGACCTCGATCTTCATGTGATAGGACGAGACACTCGTCGCCGCCCATTTCTCTTCGGCAGCGTGAAGAGTTTCCTGGGTAATAATGGTCAATCGTCCCTCGCCGGTCGCGGCAAGGTAAAGGAAGAAAGCACCGCCCGTAAGGCCGACGCCACATAGGACTCCGAGCATGCAAGATTGTTGGCGGTTCATTCAATTGGCCCGCTCATTTTTGAATGGATGGTCTCGTAGCACGAGGCCGCGTACGCATGCAGTGGTATCAAGTTTGATTGATTCGTCCTGGTTGGTTGATCGTCCGTCCATTAGTGCATCTCTAACTCTCGAACTAAGAACGCAAAAATATCAGCAGCGGCGGCGATCCGTTTCGACGTGGGAGTTCCGGCGCCGTGGCCGGCGCTGGTTTCGATTCGAATCAACGTGGGCCTTGGTCCCGCCTGGCAGTGCTGCAGCGTTGCGGCATACTTGTAGCTGTGTCCAGGAACCACTCGGTCGTCATGGTCGGCCGTCGTAACGATGGTGGCCGGATAGGAAATGCCGGGCTTCAAGTTGTGAAGCGGGCTATAGCCAAGCAGGTAGCGGAATTGATCGGGGTCGTCACTCGACCCGTACTCGGATACCCATGCCCAGCCAATGGTGAACGTGTGGAATCGCAACATGTCCATCACACCCACCGCTGGGATTGCCGCGGCAAATAGGTCCGGACGTTGGCAAGTGACAGCTCCCACTAACAGCCCGCCGTTGCTCCCGCCGCGGATAGCCAGTTTCTGCGAGGATGTGTAACCATTTTCAATTAACCACTCCGCCGCGGCGATGAAGTCGTCGAAGACATTTTGTTTGTTGGTCAACATCCCCGCTTCATGCCATTGACGACCGTATTCGCCTCCACCCCGCATATTGGCGACAGCGTACACACCTCCCATTTCCATCCAGACAAGATTGGTCACGGAGAATCTTGGTGTTAGAGAAATGTCGAAACCACCGTAGCCGTAGAGGATCGTGGGGACTTCGCCGTTGAGGTGCAGGTCTTTGCGATGGGAGATTAACATCGGCACGTTAGTGCCGTCGGGACTCCTGCAAAAAACCTGCCGAGTTGTATAGTCTGCCGGGTCGTAACCAACGGTGGGTTGTCTGAATAGCGACCGCTCACCCGTTTGGACGTTGTATCGAAAGATGGTCGTTGGTGTCGTGTAGTTACTAAACGAGAAAAACGTCTCCGCGTCGTCCTCCTTGCCGCCAAACCCGCTGGCACTGCCGATTCCCGGCAGGGGGATGACTCTTCCATTACCGCCCGTCAGAGGAAATACCTGGGCAACCGTTGTGGCGTCTTGCAAGTAGCTACAGATGAATCGTTCGCCGACCAGAGAGACGCTTTGCAGAACATTCTTCGACTCAGCGATCACTTCCGTCCAATGTTCGCGTTCGGGTGAAGCTACGTCGATGGAAATCACTCGACGCTTTGCGGCATCCTGGTCGGTAACGAGCCAGAATGTTGTGCCCTCATTTCCTATGAATGAGTATTCGGCGTCAAACCCGGCAATAAGTTCAATACTCTTGCTGCCCTTGTCGCTCAGGTCCTTGTAGAACAACTGGCTCTTGGGGTCGGTCCCACGCCATACTTGAATGATCAAATAACGACCGTCTTCGGTGACCGCGCCGTCAAATCCCCACTCTTTGTGATCCTGACGTTGGTAGACCAACTCGTCTTCGGTTTGAGGTGTGCCCAGTTTGTGAAAGTACAGCTTGTGGTAATAGTTGGAGCCGGTGAACTCTTCGCCGTCTTTCGGCTCGTCATATCGGCTGTAGAAAATACCCGCATTGTCGGAAGTCCAAGAGACATCGGAGAACTTTACCCATTTGATGACGTTCTCCATCGTCTCACCGGTTGCGACATCCATGATCTTCCACTCTCGCCAGTCCGATCCAGCGGCGGCGAGTCCGTAGGCAAGGTACTTTCCATCGCGACTCGGCCTCCAACCGGCGAGTGCGACGGTTCCGTCTTTCGACATCGTATTAGGGTTGAGCAATTCACGTGGTTCACCATCTAATGACTCCGTGACGTAAAGCACGCTTTGGTTTTGCAAGCCGTTATTGTGTGTGTAAAAGTAACGAGTGCCTCGTTTGACCGGCAGACCATATCGCTCATAGTTCCAGAGTTTGGTGAGTCGTTCCTCAATCGTCCGGCGTTGAGGAATCTTGGCGAGGTAATCGGAAGTAATTGCGTTCTGTGCTTTGACCCATGCTTGAGTCTCTGGTGAATCAAGTTCTTCAAGCCACCGGTAAGGATCCGCCACCTCGACTCCGTGATACTTGTCGACATGTTCGGACCGCCGCGTTTTCGGATACTGAACGGTCGCGTTCTCGATGCTCACAGGAGTTCCTTTTGCTTGCTGAATCAACTCTCGCAGTCGTTCACGGAATGCACTGATGACCGGTGCATGTTCGGTTGACTTCGCCAGATCATGTTCTTCCTGGGGATCCGATTTCAGGTCGTAGAGCACTTCGTAGGGTGATGTCCCGACGTGATATCGCGCGTACTTCCATCGCTCCGATCGGACTCCTTCATTTTTCGGGATTCCCGCATGCTGGAATAAGTGTTCGTACAGGAAGTCGTGACGCCAGGGAGTCACGGCGGAATCGAGCAGCGGCAAGAGGCTGTTGCCTTGCATGATCTCTGGCGGCGAGATACCGGCCAGTTGGAGGATGGTGGGAGCCAAATCGATCGTCAGTGCGATATTGCTTACGGTCGGCCGAACCTCATTTCGCCGCGGGTCGTAAATGACAAGTGGCAGACGAATGGACGTTTCGTGTGCGAACCACTTGCCCGCGAGGCCGTAATCACCCAAATAGAAGCCATTATCAGATGTGAAAACAAAAACCGTGTTTTCAGCGAGTCCCTTTTTGTTCAGCGTGGCCCGGAGACGACCCACCACGGCGTCGACGCCGGTAATCAGACGGTAGTAGTCCTTGACGGTATTTTGTCGCATCTCCTCGTTGGAAAACCGTACCAGCCAGCGACGTCGCGCTTCACTCGTCTGCAAGAATGAAGGCAAGGCTGCGAAATGGGATGCAGTTGCCGTGTTCGGTGCAGGGATATTGACGTCTTCATACAACGCGTCGTAGCGATGGCTATGTTGGAATTGCCAATCGGCTCCATCCTGGCAGTGCGCTGCTTTGAAAGCGATGTGCAAACAAAAGGGTTGGTCCGAGTTGACCGATTCCAGGAACTCGACACCACGATCTCCAAGTCGCTCGGTGAGGTGTTTCTTTGCGTCGGGTTGTTTTGAATCGTAGTAACGCCCTTGGCCGGAAAATCCATCCCAGTCACTGTACTTATTTTTCGGCAGGTCTTTTTCGCGGCCGATGCCCCACTTGCCCACAAAAGCAGTTCGGTAACCGTTTTTCTGTAGTACGGCGGGGAACGTCTGAGCGAACGATTGGTCACTAAGGGCCTCTCCAAACCCCCAGATTCCGTGTCGGCGAGCGTACTGTCCGGTCAGAATTGTGGCGCGGCTTGTTGCACATATGGAGGTAGTACAGAACATATTCGTAAAGCGACATCCGCCCTTTGCCAGTTGGTCGATGTGCGGGGTTTCAATGTACGGATTGTCAGCGCAGCCCATGGCATCCCAACGCTGGTCATCGGTGACAAGCAGGATGATATTTGGACGTACCTCGGCGGCTTGACTTGCCGACGTGGCAAGAAACACGGTGGCGGACAGCAGGAATAGGAAATAACGGGCCGGGGAGATCCTGCGGCGCTGTACGGATGAGGTCTCGCGATTACGACCGACGATTCCAGCCATCTTGTCTCCTTTGTCGTCCATGGAATTGGCATCGCTGGGTTAAAGTACCAGGCGAATTATAGCGATTCCTCTCCGCCGAGCGACAAGTGCGTGGCGGACTGGATGGACAATTTGCGATGGGATCTGAAGGTGCCGCGAATAATGAGCTATGAAACTCAAGCGACTTCTTTTTCAGCGGTTGACGTCTCGACGGGCAGTCAACGCCGAGCAGGAGCGACTTTCTGACGCGTGCGAGGAGCCATTGCGGGAGAACGTTTTCCGCCAACCAGTTGCGTTGTGGTTGTTGGTCTTTGCAGCTGGAATTCTCTGCGACGCATTGCTCGAACTGGCCGCCACGTTTTGGTTGTGTCTGGCAAGTGGGCAAGGCCTCGCGGCAATCGCCGGCTGGAGAGACTCGTCATCGATGGTGTTGCTAGGTTGCGGTTTCCTGGCCGCTGGAGGATTCAGCCACGCCGCTTCACAGCGTCTCGTTGCTCGCAGCGATATCGCCGCAATCTCGATGGCCGAACCGCGTCCATTGATTTTGGAAGGCCAAGCCATCAGTCGCCAGACACGATGGAAAGGACCGTACGGCAAGCGGTGGTCGATCCTTGTTCGTCCGACTCGTATTCGCGCAGGGGACCGCTGGAGAACCGGATCTGGACTCATTGTTGTGCAGGGACACGGCGAGTGGGGAGGTTGTGAAGGCAATTTCTATCGCTGTGGTGGATCGTTGGTCCAGCCTTCGCCTGCCCGAAATCCAGGTGAACGCGATCGACAGTCTGAGTTGAAGCGTGAGAGGATCTATGCCGAGTTGAAGATGCCGCCAGGCATTCACCCGCGACTGTTGGCGAATCGTCGCCCTATTCCTCTACCCCAACGGATTCGACGGTTCGCATGCCGCGCGACCGATCAGTGGCTGTCGACGCGACATGCCGCACTGATTCATGCCATGACCTGGGGAGAACGAGGAGACTTGGGGTACCAACGACGACAACGTTTCGTACGTACAGGAACGGCTCATTACTTGGCTATTTCTGGACTCCACCTAGGGATCCTCTGTGGTCTGCTGTTGGCTCTCAATCGGCTCGGATCTGTTCGGCGAAATGCGATTTGGCTCGGTGTCGCGCTGTTCGCGCCCACTTATGCGATCGTTTGCGGTGGCCGCACTCCAATTGTTCGGGCGACATGGTTGGTCTTGGCGACATTAGCAGCTCGCTTCGCCGGTCGCCGGACACTCCGTTGGAGTCTGCTGGCGATTCCAGCCTGGGCCGTGCTATTGAGCGAACCGGATGAGATCTTTCAGCTGGGCTCGCAACTCTCGTTCCTTGCGGTGGCGATCTTGGTGTTTGACGATCGGGTTCGACGAAGACCAAGTCCGATCCAGAGACTGCTTTGGAATGCGCGTCCTCGCTGGTATCAACGCTGTGGTTATTTCGCTGGTCAAGTCGGCAATGCCTACCGAGTGAATACACGTGTCTGTTGGCACATGGCTCCACTCGTTGCACTGCGATTCGAGTTCGTTGCGGTTTGGGCTTTGTTGCTTAGCCCACTCTTAGGGCCACCTGTCGCCGTGGCCCTGGCCACCAGCATCCTGTTGGTAGTTGTGTCGGGTGTGCCACTTGTCGCACGCTGCGTCAGCCAGATTTGCGCGGCGTCGCTGTGGCTTATCGAGAAGGCGATATCGATCGGCGGCTCACGTCCTTGGGTTCTCGACTCGCCCAATGTTGCAGTAGCGGCGGTCTTGGGTTTTTATGCAGTTTGGTTCCTCCGCCACGCCGGTGGCGGTTGGCCGTCGTCATTCAGTGGCCCGATGGTACGACTTGGCTCTACGATGCCGGCGGCTGGGGAGATGGTCAGTACGCCGCCAGACGGGTCAATGGCGTGCTCAGGGAACTCGGTGCAACGAAACTGTCTGCGGTGGTTGTTTCTCATTTCGACTCGGATCACTACAACGCGATAAAATGGCTGGCTGTCGACGTCGAAATCGAACGGTTGATTAGCAGCGATCCCCGGGTCGTCGACTCGTTGTCGATGGTCGCGAGGAAATCCGTGCTCTTGAATGCCAACGGAGGCCTTGGTGGAGGGCAAGAGCTCACACCTTGGTGCCGACTGTGGGGCGAGCATTTGCCAGGTGCCGGCGACAACGCAAGAAGTCTGGTCATGTTTGGCGTCTATGAAGATCGCCGGTTCTGCCTCACCGGAGATTTGGAAGGCGAAGGGCTCGATCGTCTGTTGACTCAGCCTGCTCGCCCATTGGATATTCTGCTGGTTCCTCATCATGGAAGCCCTCACAGCTCGCCAGGACGCGTCGCGGACTGGAGTCGCTCACAATGGGCGGTCATCAGCGGTGGGTGGAGAGATCGACAGGCGAGCGTGACAACGGCTTTTCAGAGTCGCGGAGCTCGGGTCCTGCACACTGATGATGGTGCCGTCCGATTTGTCGTCGAGCGTGGTGGTAAATTGAAGGCGACACAGTGGTGCGGCGGTCGCTGGCACGACCTGAAAGGCGACTTTCCGTTGAAAACAACGACAGTGGACAACTACGATCGCTGACCGGACACGTGGCTCAACGCTCGGATGTGCGAGTTGCCTCGATATCCTCTTCGCAAAACGGCGAGTATCCTTGAATGCCTGTGCTTCGTCCCTCTTCCCTTCTTGGGCTGACGAGATCAAAATAGTCGGTTTCGGTGGAGTGTTAGACTCCATTCAATCTGTCGACTTGAGACGCTGGATTTCGGTCCGGCGAAGGGATGAGGAACGGCGATGCCTAGTTGCGTTTTAGCGTATTCCGGTGGTCTGGACACCTCCGTGATCTTGGGTTGGTTGATGGATAAGGGATACGATGTCCATGCCGTGTACGTGGACCTTGGACAACCGTGCGAAGATCGCGAAGCGACGCTCGAAAAAGCCTGTACAGCGGGTGCTGTGAGCGCGAGGATCGTCGATGCTCGAGAGGAACTTTGCGCCGATTTTGCGTTTCCAGTTCTTCAATGGCAAGCGAGATACGAGCAAGTCTATCTCCTCGGTACCTCGATCGCTCGCCCTTTGATCTCGAAAATTTGCCTGGAAGTGGCTCGAGAAGTGAACGCCGATGCGTATGCTCACGGTGCGACCGGCAAGGGTAACGATCAATGTCGCTTTCAGCTGGCGGCCGAAGCGCTCGAACCATCCGTCAAGCTGATCGCGCCGTGGCGAATGGAGGAGTTTCGAAAGCTGTTCCCCGGTCGGACCGAGTTAATCGCCTACTGTGAAGAAAAGAACATTCCGGTGAAAGCTTCGTCGGCAAAGCCATACAGTTCGGACGAAAACTGCCTTCACATCAGCTACGAAGCGGGCAACCTTGAGGAACTGGATGTCAATGGTGTCGCACTCGTCGACTTTGGCATGACAGTTTCTCCTCAAGAGGCTCCCGATACCGTCGAGGAGGTGACCATTGCATTTGAAGCGGGCGTCCCGATTTCGGTCAATGGTGAGAAACTCTCTGCTTTGGCGATGGTCGAGAAACTCAACGATATCGGCGGACGAAACGGTGTTGGCCGCATCGACATGGTCGAAAACCGATTTGTGGGGATGAAGAGCCGGGGTGTCTATGAAGCACCGGGAATGACCGTTCTCTACGAGGCATTGCGGCAACTCGAACAGTTGACGCTCGATCGCGATCTGGTGCACCTCCGCGACCGACTGGCCTCTGAAGTAGCGGAATTGGTTTATTACGGCTTTTGGTACTCGGCAAAATTCGACGCATTACTGGCATTCATAAGACAATCACATCGGCACGTGACGGGGGAAGTGACTCTTCAGCTATACAAGGGCAACCTGATCGTCGCGAGTCGTCAAAGCCCAAATAGTCTTTACGATGAAGGGATCGCGACAATGGAGGGCGGCGGATCCTACAATCAAGATGATGCCGAAGGCTTTCTGCGTATTCAAGGTCTTCCCTACCGAGTCCAAGGCCGCGTCACTCCTCGAGCGTACTAGATGTATCTACTAGAGAATCCGGTCCTGCAGCGCGAATTACAAGTCAACCTTCGGATGACGAAGGGTTTTATACTGCTGTTCGTTTACCTCTGCTTACTCGGTGGTGTCGTTGTTCTTGCTTGACGGAGAATCCAATGCAGGCCCGCCGATTGGTCGACTTGTTTTTCCTCGGGCAGTTCATGCTCACTTCGATGATGGTACCGGCGTTTGCTGCTGGGACGATTACTGGTGAGAAAGAACGAAGAACTTATGAAATGCTGTTGGCGAGTCCACTGAAGCCGTCAGCAATCCTGCTCGGCAAACTAGTCGCCTCCTTGAGCCATCTGGCAGTGCTTGTTTTTTCATCGTTGCCGATCGTCATGCTCTGCCTGCCGCTGGGAGGTGTGTCGCCTTATGAGGTACTGGCTGCCTACCTGGGGCTGCTTTTTTCGGTGCTGACATTTGGCATGATTAGTGTGGCTGCCAGCAGCTACTTTCAACGCACCGCTTCGGCTCTTGTCGTTTCCTATCTGCTGATTTTGCCACTGGCTTTGTTGGGAGTGCTCGCTTGGATCACCCTATCTTCGAACGGGTCGTTTCGATTGTTGATGGTGGTCACCGTATTGCCAGCGGTTTGTACCACGCTGTGTGCTATCCTATTTGCCAACACGGCTGCTCGGTTGCTCAATCCGCCGGATGTCGGCAGTGAAGGGCAAGAAGTCGTCGACTTAGAGCAGGAGTCCGAGGAAGCTGTCGGTTTAGTGATCCAGCGTGACCAGTTTCCTGACCGGTTGTTTGCACCGGCGAAACGCACCGACTTGATGGAGGATCAAGCCAACCCGGTGTACGACAAGGAGATTCGCAGCGAGATCTTCAGCCAGGGAACATTGATGTTGCGGGTTGTGATTCAAGTCAGCATGTTGTTGGCGATCCCCCTGATGGCCGCTTGCCTCTATATTTGGCCAAGGTTTTCAGGCTGGTATATTTCTTACGTCGTTCTATTCAACATGTTGGTGGGCCCAGTCTTCTCCGCTGGCAGCGTGACCGGTGAACGAGAACGGCAAACGTTGGACCTGTTGTTAACGACAAGCCTCACCCCTTGGCAAATCCTGTGGGGAAAGTTCGTGGCCGGTTTGAGAGTTTCCAGCGTTTTGACGATGTTCTTGTTATGGCCGTTGGCATTGGCCTGCGCGTTGGTCGCTTGGTATTGGAATAATCTCTACGCGGCGACTGCCTATTTCGGCATCGTGCTGCTGACGTGTCTCACGACCGCGATGCTCGCCCTTTTTTGTTCGGTCGTCGCCCGCAAGACGTCCACCAGTCTGATGATGACCTACGGCGCGATCACCATCTTGTTTTGCGCACCACTGGCGTCATCGTACTTCGCCAATACCTTTTTTGCCGACTCACAAGCGACCGAGCAAGTACGGCAGTTTGGCGTCATCAGCCCGTTGGCAACGGTGTTTCAAGTGCCCTTGTTCTTGCAAGATGCAACGGAAGACGAACAACTCGTCTACCGTGGAAGTTGGCCGCTGGTCGGCCAATACGCCGCTGTCTCGCTGGTGTTCAATATGGTCTTGATGGGCTTGATGCACTGGTTGTTCCAGACACGGTGGCGGATTGCCAGGTAGTTCACTTTCCCCGAAATCGCTCCGACTTGAAAACGCCCCAACCGCTTGTCATCCGGTGAACCGCTGCATCCTAGAACCACTTCAATGGGCCGGAAACCGAACCGAACATGTCTTCGAATATGTCGGAGTTGTCTGGTGTGATGACGAGGCGATCACCAGAGCGGAGCGCGTAATCGTATTGGGAGACGACGTCGCGGTGACCCGAATTCATCTTGACGGCCATTCGTTGATAGCCAGTCGCTGATTGGCGGTAGACTTCGGCATGGAAACGAGAGAGGTGCTTCCTAACTTTGGCTTCCTTGAGGGCTTCACTTACAAACAGGTGCCCGTCCACCGGCAACGGCAGAAGAGCGAGTTGAGGTTGTTTGCCCGGTTGGTGGAATTCAACTCTCAGGTGGGGCGTATCCGACTTTTCCGCGGTTTGACTGACGTCGCTTGCTACGTCGCTCGACAGTGATTTTGGCAAACTGTTGCAACCGACAACCGAAAGCGCCAGGGCAAATAATAGGGAGGCTTGGATAATTTTCATCAGGCTCTTCTCGCTAATCCAGTCGGCGGTGAAGTCGGCGCGAAATCCGCTCATTCTTCGTCTGGATCGGCGACATCGTCCGTGAGCTTTAACCAAAGTCGACATAACCGTCAAAATCGGAATAAACTCTCTATTTTGACCTAAGTATCAACGCGCGACGGTGCACCGTAGACCGGCAGTTGCCGTTGTTTGGCTTCGCGGAGGGCCTGTTCGGCTTTGGCCTGCATGGAATCGGCTCCAGCCAATCGTGATGCTGAGGGATTTGTCACTTTGGGCCATCTTGTCCAGCCAGCGGTTGCGAACCTCGTTCAGAGTATCTTGCGGAGTCGACGTAGACAGCAGACAGATGAACTCATCGCCGCCCCACCGCGCCAAAAAGGCACCCGGCGGAAGAGCCTGTTGCAACGCTTCGGCCGCGTCTCGAATCACCTGGTCACCGTGTTGGTAGCCTTGTTCTTGGTTGATTAGTCGAAAATCATCCAAATCGAAAAATGCGAGAACTCCGTCCGGCGAGACGGTCGAGCGTTTTAGGAACTGCTCCCAACCACGTCGGTTCGCCAGACGAGTCAAAGGGTCGATGACCGACAATTGTTCATAGACTTTCGCCAAACGAGTCTGCCGTTTTTTTTGCCGCCGCAATTGAGTGATCCGCCCCACGAGTCGGCAAGCGAGCCGTAGTTCTTTGCGAGAGCCTTCCGCCAGCTGAACGTCACCGAAGCCTCGCACGCCGATGACGATGAGACCGATCATCTCCATATCTGCATCGGCGATTTCGGTGACCAGGTTGCGGTCAGTCACGATGCAGTCGATTCTACGGGTCCGGACACTCTGAACATTGACAGCTGTCTGGATGGACAGTCCGCTATCGGACAGCCAATCCAACCATTGCGCCACGCGGGCGTCGTCGTCGGAGAGTAGCAAGACAGAGTTCATGTCACCGAACGAGGCAAAGTCGAGAACACGGCCGAAGCGCAATAAACGCGCTTGACCCGGAAAGGAATGTACAAATGCAAAATAGGATCGACGAAGTCAGAACAGAACGCGACGATCCGGCAGGCTCACAAGGACATTCACAAACATGCGCGAGGAAGCACTGCTCAAGCCGTGGACATAACCTGCTAAACCCCCAATATGGTCGCATGTTTCGGTGCGTAATCAATGAACAGACCACCGAATCCGCCCACGTTAGGTTAGAGCCTTGTCTGAAATATCCTTTCGGCACCAAGCACCTGTCCAGCGAATATCGCGAACTGCCGTGTAGGCATTCAACTTAGCTGCGGAAATTGAATGGCCGAGAGCTGTTACTCCAAGCACCCGTCCACCCGCCGTGACCGCCTCACCGGATTCGTTCAATTGAGTGCCTGCATGAAACACCTTGACGTCATCGCGTGCGTCGGCCTCGGCGATTCCACGTATCACGTGCCCCGTGTCGTATTTGCCTGGGTAACCATCGCTTGCCATGACGACGCAGATGGCCGGTCGTGGGTCCCATTCCAAGGGTTCAATCTCGTCCAGACGTTGGTCTATAGTGGACTCGATAAGGTCCATTAAGTCGGTTTTTAGCCGCATCAGTATCGGCTGGCACTCGGGATCTCCAAAACGGACGTTGTACTCGAGTACTTTAGGGCCTTGGTTTGTAATCATCAGCCCGGCGTAGAGGACTCCTCGAAACGGTTTTCGCGCCCTTTTCAAAGCATGGACGGTCGGTACAAGGACATCGGCTTCGATGGTTGAGAGCATCTCGGCCGTTACCATCGGTGCAGGGCAATAGGCCCCCATCCCGCCCGTGTTCGGTCCCTTGTCTCCGTCGAGAGCAGGTTTGTGGTCCTGCGCTGGCGAAAGCGTCACGATGGTTCGGCCGTCGGTGATGGCCAGTAAACTGACTTCCTGGCCGTCCAACCGCTCCTCGATCACGAGTTTGTTGCCAGAGTTACCAAACTCAAGTTGTCGAGCGATTCGGTCGATCGCATGCAAGGCTTGTTGCCGACGTGTGCAGACGACCACTCCCTTGCCGGCGGCCAATCCGTCAGCCTTGACGACGACGGGACAATCCTCGTCATCGGTTGGGTATCGATCGACGATATACCGTTCGGCGCTCGCTGCATCTCGAAAGACCTGATAGTCGGCTGTGGGAACATCGGCGCTTCGGAGGATTTCCTTGCAAAACACTTTGCTCCCTTCCAGTTGGGCCGATGCTTTCGAGGGCCCAAAGACGCGAAATTTCTCCTCTTGCAGGGCATCGGTCAGGCCGGCGACCAACGGCGCTTCTGGTCCGATCACGACGAGGTCGATCGAGTTTTGTTTGGAGAACTTGATCAATCCGTCAGTGTCCGAACTGTTGACGGCGACATTTTCCGCGTCAACCGACGTTCCCGCATTCCCGGGAGCGACAAAAACACGGTCGACCCGAGAGCTCTGGCCAATTTTCCAAGCGAGGGCGTGCTCGCGGCCCCCGTTCCCAACAATAAGGACTTTCATGCGGCAATTCTGATAGGGAGGCTGTGGATTGAAGGACGAAGCGTGAAGGATAAAGGATGGAGCCTTAGCGCGAAAGGAGGAGCCGCGCGGCGGTCGGTTCACTCGACTTGGTCGCAGTCCTTGGACCGGCGGAAAAAGTGGCAACAACGAGCGGGCGACGGGTTGTTCATCAACGGCTGAGGTGCAGCGCTGCGCCGGTTGGCTGGTCGCCCTAACTCTAGGTATCGCAGGCTTGTGCGACAATTTGCCACGTTTACGTACCGCGGTTTAATCGCTATTTTTCTGTAGCTGACTGAGGTTGGAATCGAAAGCAAAGAAGAGTGTGAATTCGACTCGACGACTGACACCACACGGGACGTGTGATGCCGAATGTGGGTCGGTTGACACCGATTGTGGTTGGGATACAACATACCCGTGAAAAATATCACAAAGCTGTCGGGTTGTTCAGTCTGATAGTGAAAGCGTTCTAAGTCGTTATATGCGAACATTTTGAGTGGCCTGTGCAAACGGGTTGTGCAAGCGGGTGTTGCGGGTCGGGGTGCTCGCCGCGCTAACGAGAGAAAGTCGATGGCGGATCAAAGGAATTTGTCGGTCGAGGAGATTCTGTCCACGTGTCGTGCTGCCGACGGTGGTGGGGGTGCTGCCGACGTTGCGTCGACACCCGAGCCTGCACCTGTTTCGGAAAAGCCGGCGGGCAAGCCGAAAGCGGCTGCCGGCGACGCGAAGAAGATGTCTGTCGAAGAGATGTTGGCTGCGGCGCGTGGTGACGCAGGCGCTTCAGCCTCCTCCGAGAGGGCGTCTGACGAACCATCCGTTCCCACCGAACAACCGGCTGCTGTGGCGGCCAAAAGTCCGGGGGAAATGTCGGTCGCGGAGATGCTTGCCGCGGCTCGTGGCGGGGCGTCCAAGGAAAAACCAAAACCGGCCGCTAAATCGCCGGTAGCGAAAAAGCCCACCGCAAAGAAGCCAGTGGCGGAGAAGAAAGAGGGATCGGGGCCGAAGGATACGACCAGCATTCTGGCGATGGCTCGTAAGGAGCGAAAGCCCGGCCCGATCTCGAAAGCCGAGGCGGCTTCGCAAGGGCAGGGCGTCACGTCCAAACGCAAGATGCCGGAGATGCCAGAGCGCCCGGCATATGTACAGCCCGCGGCGCCGGCAGCAAACGAAGATCGACGGACGTTCTTCGGTTCTTTCTTCGGAGCGTTTCTCGGATCATCGTTGGCAGTTGGTTTTTCCTCATTGGCCGTAACGAACGTGTTATGGGTGTTGGGCGGGGCACGATTCATGTTCCCGAACATTCTCACCGAACCGCCTACCGTTTTCAAAGTCGGTTTTTCGGGCGACTATGCCCTTGGGCAGGTGCAGGCCAAATTCAAGGCTCAGTTTGGTGTTTGGGTTGTCAAAGCGGATTACGAAGGTGTGTCGCAAGTGTACGCATTGAAATCGGTTTGTACGCACTTGGGGTGCACTCCGAATTGGCTCGAGGGCGAACAGAAATTCAAGTGTCCTTGTCACGGAAGTGGTTTCTACAAGGATGGCGTGAATTTCGAAGGTCCCGCTCCGCGACCACTCGAGCGTTATGCGATTCGTGTTGCGGATGATGGTCAGCTAGAGGTGGACAAGAGTCGAACATTCCAGCAGGAGCTAGGGCAGTGGTCGGACGTGGCCTCGTTTGTTGCTTCGTAGTTTCGTTGGTCTGCCAGGTGTGTTTGAGTACAAAAGTCAAAGCGAGCGAGTAAAAGATGCCGTCGCTGAGTGAAATTATTCGTGGATCACAGGTTTGGAAGAGCGTCTTTCGGCATCCGATGCCGGTCGACCGGCGAAACCGTATCGTCGTGATGTTGACGAACTTCTTTCTTCACCTGCATCCCGTCTCGATCAAGAAGCAGGGGATTGCGCTGAGTTACACCTGGTGTATGGGTGGTGTGACATTTTTCCTCTTCTTAGTGGAAACGGTGACGGGTGTACTGTTGATGTTCTATTATCGCCCCACATTAGAGTGGGCATACAACGACATCTTGGCGCTCCGCGACGTGACTTCGATGGGGATTCTGCGCGAACTCCATCGCTGGGGTGCACATGCCATGGTGATCACGGTTTGGTTGCACATGTACCGCGTGTTCTTGACTGGCAGTTACAAACCTCCACGCGAATTCAATTGGGTGGTGGGAGTCATCTTGTTGTTGTTGACGTTACTGCTCTCGTTCACCGGCTATTTGTTGCCATGGGATCAGTTGGCGATTTGGGCGATCACGGTCGGCTCGAACATGGCTCGTGCGACTCCCGTCCTCGGCTACGAGGGACCGGGTAACCAGTTGTTGACCGTTGATGGTATCAGCATGATCACCAGTGCCTCGGACGCTCGGTTCGGGTTATTGGGTGCAAGGTTCGTGGGCGAGGAAACCCTGAACCGTTTCTATGTGCTGCACTGTGTGGCCATTCCGTTAGCTGCATCGCTCTTGTTGGCGATTCACTTTTGGCGAGTGCGTAAGGATGGCGGGATTAGCGGGCCGCTTTAGGACGATTGAGACGCCGCTTCAGGACGTAGGATAGGTACTCTTTAACATGCACGGGCACAATCCGGCTTTTTACGAAACGTTGTCCAGCTTCCTTGGTGGCTATTACCTTTCCCTAGCCGCCATGAATGGTGTGGCGGCATGCTACCTATGGGTGAGTGGTCGTGGACGCCGTTTGTTTGGAGTGCCGACGTACCTCTTATGGTTGTTCTCCGCTCTGGCATTTACCATCGTGTCGCCGCTGGCGGCAAGTGGCGATCCGGCTCTCATACCTGGGTTGTCCCAGGGCTTTCGCAATGTGCTTGACGCGATATTCAATCCAGTGGTTTACAGCGTCGGTTCATTGGTGCTGGTTTTCGGGATGTTTTTTGCCAGACGGTTCTTCGTGAACCCCACGGTGGCCTGGATCGTGTTGAACTCGGCTTTCGTGTTCATGGGTCTTTCGATGACCGACCCCGACTTCTTCGAGATTGTGAAGAAGCCGGACAACGTGCCGATCGTCGGTATGGTGTATCTCTTGGGGTTCTTTACATGGGTCGGCGCATCGCAGGCCGTCAAGAACGATGATCGCCGTCGCCAAGGGCTCGGTCCCTTGGAAGCGGAAGATCAAGAGAAGGTTCTGGTGTGGCCCGACTTAGTCTACACCGAGATGATCTGCATGATCGGTTTGATGGCCTTGCTGATCGTATGGGCGATTCTGTTACAGGCTCCGCTTGAGGAACCGGCCAGTTCAGTAAAGACCCCCAATCCATCGAAAGCTCCCTGGTACTTCCTGGGTTTGCAGGAAATGCTGGTCTATTTCGACCCTTGGATGGCTGGTGTGGTATTGCCCAGCATGGTCGTGTTCGGCCTGATGGCTGTACCGTTCATCGATTTTAACAAGGCCGGCAACGGCTACTACACGATCGATGAGCGAAAATTCGCTTACATGACTTTCCAGTTTGGTTTCCTCGTCCTGTGGGTGACGTTGATTGTGATGGGGACCTTTCTGCGCGGACCGAACTGGAATTTCTTCGGCTTGTACGAAACTTGGGATCCGCACAAAGTGGCGGCGTTGAATAACGTCGACCTTTCCGAGATTGTCTGGATCGAGATGCTGGGAATGGAGCGGCCCAGACCGGCACCCGATGACGGTTTGTTGGTTGGCTGGAGCAAGATACTGCTCCGTGAGTCGCCAGGGATCATTCTGGTTGTGTTGTACTTGGCGGTGCTTCCTCCGGCACTGGTGCTCTACAGTAAATTCTTTCGCGGGATGTTTGTGCGGATGGGTTTTCTGCGTTACATGCTCCTGACCAATCTGTTGCTTTTCATGATGATGCTGCCGATCAAAATGGTGTGCCGCTGGACGTTTAATTTGAAGTACATCATTGCCATCCCGGAATACTTAACGAACTTCTAATCTTCACTGTTTGACGGCCGTTTAGGGAGCCGAGGAAAATGCCTGCCACGGAACAAACCTGGCGCGACCAGAAGAAGTTGCATTTTATTTTTGCAATTTCGTCGGTCATCATGCTCTTGACGACGATCTGGATGTTCACGCGCGATAGCAATCGGCAATGGAAGATCTTTCAGGGAAAGTCCCGCGAGATTATGGCGAGGACCATCCTTTGGCAGGAAGATGAGTTCTTGTTCGCCGATTATCTGGCCGAGCATGGGCGTCTTGAGACGGATCTTGCCGAATCACGTGGTATGCCGTTGGACACCGAATTGGTCAAGGAATTCAAGGCCGAATTGGAACGCGATGCTCAGGAGCGGTCTACCGAACCGCCGACGAGTCTCTGGCGGGACGACATTGGGTTGGTTGAACGCCATGAAAAAGTGACCGAAAAGGCAACGTATGCCAAACAAAAACACAATACTGCGCAGTTCGCCGCGGACAAGGCTGGCGATCAGCAAGCAGCGTTGAAGCAACAGTTGATTGAAGCCGAGACAACGGCAACGTCCGCATCGGAAGATGAGTTGGAGCTAGCCCAGAAGGTTGTGGAAGATCTCGAAGGGCGGGTAAAGGAGGCGACAGATGCCAAGGTCGCTGCGGACAAGAATCTGCAGCTTGCGGAGCAGAAACGGATTGACGCGGTTTTGGCCGTTGCTCCGATTCGCGATGACTTGGTCACTGCTTTAGACGCTCTTATTCAAAGATCCAGGTTCCGCGAAAACACAGCGGCGCATGATCGTAAGTTCAAAGGTGCAGATCTGGACAAGTCGAAGGCAGATTTGGGTTTGGGCGTTCGAGACGGTCTCAGCGATCAAGTCCTTCGCCAACGTCAGGCGACGGTCGATAGCGTACAGAGCGAATTCGACGTTCTTACGAGGGCATACGAAGCGAGAATGGCCCACCGCAAGGAGTTGGCCAGTCTTCTATCGAAAATAATCGCTGGTGAGACCGAGGCATTAAAAAAACTGAGCGATCATAAGGCGGGTGAAGAGCAACTTGCGACGGCGTTCCGAGAAACTCGCGCGACTTGGACCGTGTACGGTTTCCTACCCGGCAAGAAGTTCCTGCAGTTGCCAATTCTGGATGCGTTTGGCTCGCCATTGAAGATCGAAAACCATTGGAGCGAGGGTCTCACGCAGTTTCGGAATTTT
>LWDU01000149.1_pt1 | contig 29243 bp, 16 predicted proteins | sample 727161 | NCBI WGS metagenome assembly LWDU01 (sample SAMN04566230, study PRJNA314399) | hydrothermal vent metagenome | isolation source: deep sea hydrothermal plume seawater | place: Mexico: Gulf of California, Guaymas Basin | collected 2004-07-11
AGACCCTATTGAAGAGTTTGCCTTTTTCTGAGTAAGCGTGTTCTTCATTTATCCCTTGTGTTATCGATATGACCTCTCCCGTATCTGGGTTTTCAAATAAATATTCAGGCATCTTTTATTAAGTCTAGAATCTTGTCCGTAGTCTTAGAATATGTAAACTCTTCTTGTAATTTCAATCCGGCCTCATTGATTCTGTTTGATTCTACTCTTTTTATAGCTTCTTCGCATCCGTTTATAAACGCGTCTTCATTGAAGTCATATATCTTACCTTGGTTATACTCGGTCCCTTCGTTAAAGAATACTCCGTCAACAGAAGATATTTTTTCTGAAGGGGTGACCATCACGGAATTGGTGCTGTTAGCCCACTCTTTATATCCGGTAGCATCTAGTATAACGGCGTGTTTCCCCATAGCCACTGACTGAAACTCCGGTAAGCCCCATCCTTCTGCCCCGGACATCCCTATTACTATATCTCCAGAATTAAGAAAGTCGTTATAAACAACATTTTTATCCATATAATCTAAGAACTGTATGTTAAAAAAGCTTTTACCCTCTAGAATTCTAGCCAGCAGGTCTGGCATCTCTTTTTTAAGAAAGGGGTTGTGTATCGCGCACTGGAGATGATATCTTTTATCGTTCCCGAACCTCTTGGCCCAAGCCCTGATAAGTTTGTTATGTCTTTTTCTTTTCTCTAGCTTACCACAAACGTTAAAGACTATCCTTCCGTCATCGTAAAATTGTTTATCTAGTCTTTTGAAATGATTAGAGTCAAACCCTAGCGGAATATACTCCGGCTTAATCCCATAATTAGAAAAAATATCAATAGAGTGCTTGCAGCTAAAGGCGAGCTTATAGTTATTCTTGGCTATGTTTATCTCCGCCGGGGTAGGCGAATCTAACTCATAAAAAGATAACAGTATTTGCTTATTAGATACTGAAAGCAGAGAGGTTGCGTTAAGGTGCCATAACCTAAAAACAGGGAATTCCCTTTTGTGAAACCTTGGTCCTTTGGCTATACAACTCTTAAGCCACGCTAAGAACTGCTCGTCAATAGAAAACGAAGATACATCTTCATTAACAGGAAATAAGCTAGGCTCAAGCCCCCGCTTGTACATCTCTTTGAGAATACAAATGGAGACTTGGCCAAAGCTTAAGTTGTTAACAGGTAACTGAAGCGAAAAATCCATTATAGCAATGCATCGCCATCATCTTCAACTGTAACTTTTTCCTTTTCTACCTCCTCTTGAGGGGTTTTATTCTGCTCTGAAGCAGGTCGTGAAAGATAGATCCTGAAATCAGGAGAATTCTCAGACTTTTTGTCTTTATTGTAGAAAGCTACAACAGGGACCTTCTTCTCTTCTCCGAACTCAGTTTCTATCTTGAAATGACCAGAGAAGTATTTCTTGCCGCTGCTTTGTGAAGTCCTAGTCCACAGAGCGCCAATTTCTCTCTTGTCCCAATCGTTATTTGTTTTGCTATCAGCCATAACTTCCATTATTGTAAGACAAACTTAAGTAGTTGTCAAGTTTATTTTTACTATATCTTTCTTTTTAAAATCTCTGCCCCTTTTTTATGGAGGTTTATAGCTGTTTGAGAGCTGAATCCAAGAATTTTTCCTATTTTAGTCCAAGTCATTTTATTTCCTCCGGAAAAATACCTAAGAGAATAAACTTTTTTAATCCGCCTATCTTTCATTTTATTTAATTCATTAAATATAAAAGAATTTAATTCTTTGTCTGCGTACGGATTGTTTATATTCGTTACGATAGTGTTCCTTTTAACTCTTTCTTCTAGTAGGCTTTTTTTTGTAGATTTATTTATCAGGTGCAGGCATTTATATTTTACGTTATTACTTAGCCAAGTACAGAAGCTAGAACCTTTTTCTAAATTAAAGCTTTTTGCCGACTCGTAAATTATTAATTTTTTATCTGATAAAATGTCATTAGGGTCGGCCCCATATTTACCTATTGTAACTGAATATTTCGAATACATAGAGAGAAAAACTGGCGTATACCTATCGATGACCTTTAAGAGTGAGTGATCACAATCTTCTTCCTGTATTTTTTTTATTTCTAAATAGAAGTTATTCATAATTTTAAAAAATTCAAAATAGGATTCCGCAAGCGGAATCGGCGTTTATTTAAGGGTTAAACTATAAAGAACTATGCCTATAAATCATCTGAACGCAGTTCACCCAACTTGTATTTAATAAAAACGACTACAAAAGGACGCTCTCGCTTCCACATTAGCTCTAATCGCAGGGACTTTCTCCTTTTCGGCCTATTCTCCTAAGCCTAGCTAGTGACTCTCGTAGTCTATGTACTGGTAAGATTTAAAACGGTAGAACTTTTTTAAGGTAGATCGCTTCTCTCAGACGTCGCCTGCACCCGCTTGTAACGTGTCTATATGACTTGAGAAGCCCCTTCGGGGTTGTTGGTCTCTTAAGAGTTATCAGACTCGCTTTCGCTTAAAACCGTTAATCTCACTTATGTTATTATAAAAAGATCTTGACTTATTGTCAAGTTTTTTCTACAATTAAATAATGGAGCGGCTCAGTTGGATAGATTATGGCATAGCGCTAGCAAAAACAGCAGCGCTTAGAAGCGAAGACCCTTTCGTTAAGGCGGGTTGCTGCCTGTTTAGACCAGATAATAGCGTAGCCTCCTTAGGCTATAACGGAGCGCCCCCGGGAATAAATATAGACTGGTCCGACAGAGATGAAAGAAGAAAAAGAGTTATCCACGCCGAGACAAACGCCTTAAAAAACATAAAGCCTCAAGAAGCAGACAAGGTTTTTGTGACTTTGATGCCATGTGGAGACTGTATTAAGAACATAGCTTCGTATGGGATAAAGCAAGTTTTTTATGTCAAAGCATATGACTTCGACAAGACAGCGGTAAACCTAGCTTTAGAATTTGGAATAAATTTAACACAACATAATAATGATATCCGTATTTATCAAAAAATTACAGGAGTCGGCAAAGATACCGACTAGAGCAACAGACTCAGATGCTGGCTACGACCTTTACTCGACCAACGACGGGATAGTGCCAGCAGGAGGTAGGAAAGTAATCGGCACAGGAATAGCCATAGCCATCCCACCCTCTTACTATGGAAGGGTTGCTCCCAGATCAGGGCTTGCCGTAAAAAAGGGCATTGATGTGCTGGCAGGGGTTATTGACGCAGGGTACAGAGGCGAAGTTGGAGTTGTCCTACAGAACCTTTCTGACGAAGACTATCCTTTTAAAAAAGGAGACAGGGTGGCTCAATTGATACTCGAACAGTGTAATACAATAGGCTGGGTTGAGTTAGACGAACTAAAAGACTCAGCTCGATCCGATGGAGGCTTTGGCAGCACAGGTAATTAATTTTTTTATTGCTCCATTATCAGCTTGCGGAATGCTGATTATATGGTTCGATACTACTTTTTTAATTGATTATTTAAAACTGCTAAGATTAACAAGGTTCACTTATATAAAAGAATACGAAAAAGAATTATTTGATGAGCCTAATTTAAAATTCTTAGATTTTGTCTACATGAAAGAACCTAACTTTTTAAATAAGCTGTTAAGCTGCCCCTATTGCCTAGGTTTCTGGCTGTCAGCTTTTTGCTGTTTGTTGACAACAGGTAACATATTGTTAGCCTTTGCGTGTTACCCTTTAACAATATCCTTCTATTTTATTTTTAAAAAATGTCAAATTTAATGATTCTCCACGCTTGTTCGTCATTTTGTTCTTTACTTTTTTCCAAGCCCTTGGTACTATTAGAGATACCAAAGCTAAGGGGGCTGATCGATTCATGCTCAAATGCCAAGGGAGGCTGTTGTTCCGCGGGTAAGGAAGCCCAAGAAAGAATAGCCGAAAGAAAAGCTTTTAAGGTTTTAGATAATCTTGATAAAGAAGCAGTTAAGGTTCTAAGAGGGGTTTTACTTGAGGGTTCTAACTTAGTAGGTACAAACATAATATTCGAAAAAATAAATAAAAACATTGTTATATGATCACAGATACTAGCATAGACAAAATTATGGACATCCACAAAAGGATGATAGATAAGACAGTTAGGGTCCTCTCTCCCAACAACTCAAGTTGGGTAGGGAGAGTTACGGACGTCGTAGACGAACAGACTTTTGCTGTACGTCGACATAAGGACGCTGAACCACAAACGGTAAATATGTTCGACATTAGGTCGCTATGACGGATATTATTAATTCCCCAATGGAAGCAGCAATGTTTGATCATATTCTTTTCGAAGCCGAGTTGCCTAAAAAAGGTTTACCTAGCGAAATATCAACACTTGACATGTCTGGTGTAGAGTTTCAGACAACGGATTTAAGCAAAAGTATGGATACTTGGTCTGTATCTACGGCCGGACAACTTTTCTTCCACGAAAACGAGTCTTCTTTTGTTAAAGACGAGTCTTACCCAATGGGAGGGTATTTCCAAGAGAAGCACAAAGGCATAAAAAGAGTAGAAGAAACAAAGTCTATTCATTTTTACAGAGTCTTCGAGGGAAAGGACAAAGATTATTGGGTTTCATATGATGCTCTATTTAGAAAAGGAGATTTAGTATCTGTTGACCTAAATTCAGTAGAAGAGGTCGACCAAAAAACAAGAAAAGAGGCGCAACAAAAAGCTAAAGAGCTAGCCGAAGAAATAGAGAATAGAGTAACTCACAAAAGTTCTCTCATCTCAAAGCCATTTAAGCTATTAACGGGAGTATTTTTGGTTTGTCTTCATTTTGTAGGAAGGAACGTAGCAAAGCTACACTCAAAACTATGATAGGACTTAGCGGAATAGCGGGAGCAGGAAAAGATTTGTTTTGCAAATTGCTCTTAAAACAAATAAAAGGGACAAGAATAGCCTTAGCTGACCCTCTCAAAGAAGAGGTTAGAGGCTTCATTTTAGAGAAGTACGGAATAGATATCCTGAGCTGTACTCTTGAAGAAAAAAACAGAGTAAGAGATTTTCTTGTCTTTTACGGAGGAATAAAAAGGTACGAGACTAAAGGTACATATTGGACAGACAAAGCTCAAAAGAAGATTGACGCATCTAAAAGTATTCCCGTTGTCACCGATATACGCTATGCAGAATATCAAAACGATGAAATACATTGGATTAAATACGTAAACCAAGGAGTCTTAGTTCATATTAGAAAATACTGCGAAATAGAAACTTTAGGCCACCATACGAAAAGAGTTTATTTTGACCCGCCTAACGAAGATGAAAAAAGAAACGACCCTAAATTGATAGAGAAGGCGGACTATTCTATTGAGTGGCCTCATGTAGAGAACGCCACCCACGAAGAAGTTAAAGAAACACTAACCTCTTATGCAAAAGAATTTGCCAAATGGTACAGTGCGTCAAAGCCTCCACTAAGAGAATAGAGGGACATAAAGGCACACTCACTGTGATGAAAAGTGGGACAGGTTTTCATCCACCCAGCCAAAGTTATTAAAAACCTTAATGAATAAACAAATTTTTATCTGGCACGCTTACTGCTATTATATATTTTAACATGAGTACATTAACATTAGCAAACATGGGATTAAGAAACGTATCTAATCTTTTTGATTACGTAAACGATAGTCTGGAAAACGACTATGACGACTGGGCCGCCTCTTGGAAAGGCTGGGCAACAGATAATAACACTCATTTTAATGAGACGGACGAAGGCTATGAATTTTACGTAGCCCTAGCGGGGCTAACCAAAGACCAAGTAGACGTCTCTGTTCTTGACAATAATGTCAAGATTGTGGCCAAGGGTAAGTCGGCAGGAAGGGAAGTTAAATACGATAAAGCTTTCTCAGTACCAACAAAAGCCGAGGCAGAAACTTTGGAAGCTAAAATGGAAAACGGTATGCTGAGTATCACAATCAGCAAAAGGGAAAAGGAGAAAAACAGAACCATTGCGGTTAAATAGACAAATAGCTACCCGTTAGCTTCTAGGAGTTACTCAATTTTGAGTAGCTCCTTTTTTTTTTGTTGACAAAGCTGCAAGAAGGAGGTATACTTTAGGAAGTATGATTCAGTTCTATAAAGCTAATCCGAAGGTATCGGGAACAGCATGTTCATTTTCTGTAAACCCGAAAGATAAATCAGTATACGCCAGCCTTATTAAGCAAAAAAGCTGGGACGACAAGAGCAAGACAGGTCGCTTCGACGCGGATAACAAATGTATTACCAAGCTAAACATAATGGAGCTTGGCGCATTAATCAACGCTATCGACACTAAGGCGGATTGGTCGGCTTATCACGGCACACAAACAAGAGCCACTAAGATGAACTTTTCCCCTTATTCGCAAGGAGGGAACGAGGGCTTTAACTTTAGAGTTACAGCTGATTCTAAAGAAGACTCAGAGAACAAAGCCACATTCTCAATGGGTTTCCGCTATGGAGAAGCAGAGGCGCTGAAGCAGTACTTTATTTTCTCTATGCAGGCTATCTTCCAAGCTTCCTTAGATGAAGTTCAGGCTTCTCTTAGCGGAGGTAAGAAGAACACGTATAACAACAAAAGCCAGCCTACAGCAAAGGCAAAGGAAGAAGAGCCGGAAGAAGACATTGTCTGGTAAGAAAAAGAAAATATTGTTTCAGAGCGACTCAGCCTTAGCTAAAACAGGCTTCGGTAGAAACGCTAAAGAGATCTTGTCTTACCTGTATAAAACAGGCAAGTACGATATCCATCACTATTGCTGCGGGACCACGAAAGGCGAACCAGCTCTAGAGAGAACACCGTGGAAGTCTATTGGCACAATGCCAAACGACCAACAACTCTTAATAAAACTTAACCAAGACCCTGAGCAGGGACGAGAAGTGAATTACGGCGGGTATTATATGAACGACGTAATGAAAAAAGTTAAACCAGACGTCTTTATAGGATGCCAAGATATATGGGGAGTTGAGTCGGCCGCAAAGAGGCCTTGGTTTGATAAGATCTCATCAGCTATATGGACTACGCTAGATTCTCTGCCCCTTTATCCAAACGCTTTAAAAATAGCGCCTATAGTAAAGAACTACTGGGTATGGAGCAGCTTCGCCGAGAAGGAGTTCGCTAGACTTGGGCACGAACACGTTAAAACAGTCCACGGAGTAATAAATCACGAGCAATTTCAAAGACTCCCAGATCAAGACAGATTAGAGTTAAGAAAAAAGTTCAATATAGAAGAGGATGCTTTTATTATTGGTTTTGTATTTAGAAATCAATTAAGGAAGTCTGTTCCTAACCTTATAGAAGGTTATGCTAAATGGAAGAAAGAATATAAACCAGATAAGAAAACTTATTTATTATTTCATACCCACTGGGGAGAGGGCTGGAATATTCACAAATTAAGCGATGAATATGGCCTACCTAAAGATGAAATTATAACTACTCATATATGCAAAAAATGTCACAGCTATACAATAAAGGAATTTAAAGGCCAAGACGTAGATTGCGAGATGTGCGGACAAGATAAAAGTCAGATAACCTGTTCAGTAGCTTTAGGGATAGAAGAAAAAGAATTAAACGAAGTATATAATCTTATGGATACCTATTGCCATCCGTTTACTAGCGGCGGGCAAGAGATCCCCATCCAAGAGGCTAAGTTTACTGAATTAATCACTCTTGTAACAAATTATAGCTGCGGAGAGGAAAGCTGCGAAGAAGGGTCTGGATCAATCCCCTTAGAATGGTCAGAGTACAGAGAACACGGAACCCAATTCAGAAAAGCTTCCACCTGCCCAGACTCAATAGCCAAATCCTTGAACGAGGTCTTCAAAATGGACCCTAAAAAGAAAAGAGAGCAAGAAAAGCAATCTAGGAAATGGGCTATCAGCAAATTTTCCACAGAGGTAACAGGAAAATTCTTGGAGGAATTCATTGACTCCTCGCCTTACTCAGATTTTGATTTCGAAAGCTTAAAGTGGAAGCCGAGAAAACCTGACGCAAAAATACCAAACATAGAAAACAATGAAGAATGGCTAACTCACATATATAAAAGTATCCTAAATATGAGCGTCGACAAACAAAACGACGGACATAAATACTGGATGAATCAGATAGAGAACAAAATACCAAGAAAGAACATAGAGGACTTTTTCAGAAATAAGGCAAAGGAAGAAAACGAGCAGAATATGCCTTTTAAAATAGAAAACTTCCTAGACGAAGACGAAGGCAAAAGATTGTTAGTGGTTATGCCGGGAAGTATAGGAGACGTCTTTATGACTACCTCTCTTCTTCCCACGATATCAAAAACATACCCAGACTATAATATATATTTTGCGACAGACCCTAGTTTTTTTGAAATATTAGATGGGAATAGTTTTATTCATAAAGTAATACCCTATAACCAAAAAATGGACGACCTACTTTGGCTAGAAGGAAGGGAAGACCACAAAGGCTTCTTTGAGGTAGCATACCTCCCCCATTTAGGAACGCAAAGAATGTATAACTACCAACACAACGGCAAAGATAAAATAGCTCTAGACTTAATATGCACCTAGTAGAACAATACGCCTTAGCTTGCGGAACAAAGATAAGTGAGCCTTATATATATGAAAAGTATTTTCCTTTGCCTTTCGATAAATATATAACATTCTCCCCTTTCTCTAAGCCCTCAAAGAACTATGACTATTGGAAAGAAGTCATGGGTATGGTAGCAGGAGACCTACAGAAGATGGGGATAAAGATCGTTCAGCTTGGATCTAAAGGTGATGCAGAGGTAGAAGGTTGTTATAATCTATGCGGCAAAACCAGCATAAACCAAGCCGCCTATCTTATTAAAAGAGGTCTGATCCACATGGGAGCAGATACTTTTGCGACACACATTGCTTCCCACTTTGGCAAGAAGATTTTATCTCTTTATTCTCACAGCCCAACTCAAAATTGTGGGCCTTTTTGGTCTAAGAGTTCTGATGTAGTTTTACTGGAGTCAGACAGGCAAGGTAAGAAGCCTTCTTTTGCTATGGAAGAAAAGCCTAAAACAATTAATACGATAGGACCGGAAGAAATAGCCTGCTCTATCTTTAAGCTACTAGGCATACAAACGAAAACGAAAAACAGGACAGTTAAAATAGGATCCAAATGGAACTTAGAGTTTTTGGAAGTTGTACCAACTGACGTTGACAGACACGTTATAAGAATGGATTACCACTTTAACGAGGAGGTAATGGAACAACAGTTACTCTGCAACCCCGGCCTCATTGTCACGAATAAACCTATTTCAATAGACCTTTTAAAGAAAAGAAAAGAATTAATAGAACAAGTAATTTATTTAGTAGAAGGTGATTTCGATATTGACTTCACTAGGAAGCTAGATAATAACAATATCAAAAATGCTATATTCACACAATTGGAAAAAGAGCCATTAAGAGTACTTAAGTATCAGCTGTTAAATTTAAATAAGCCAATAGCAAGAATAGAAAAAAAAAGCGTAAAGGACCTACCAAACTATAAAGACCTAGATTTAAGTAAACTTAAATTCAGAAGCAGAAAATTTATCATAAAAGAAGACAGTATCTATCCCGGCAAGGCCGCGTATATGAATGATATCAAAATACCCAGTTTCACCCCGGAGCCCATACCAATTTTAAACCAAGATGAGTTCTGGGAAGAGATGGACTTTTTTTGGATAACAGAATCAGTCTGAAAAATGAAAAAAGGCTTGACTTTCTCTTAAGTTCAAGGTATTATAAGTAGTACATGACAGACAAAGGCAAAGAGATTGAGCTTAACGCTGAGAGACTTTCTAGAAACTCTAAAGGGCTTCTCGAGAGCCCTCCTATTGGCTATGTCTTCAACAAGGACGGGTCAGTAGACTGGAGAAAGATGGTCAGGAGAGAGTACTTAGTAGCGAACAAACAAAGAACCAACGAAACAGACGTCTCTCTTCTAGAAGATAGAGACTTACTCATCTTACTGGGAGGGATTAAAGAGCTGGCCCAAATTAGAGGCTTTAGCTCTGTCTCTTACGAGGTGGCAGCAGCCAGTCAAGAATACTTCTCTACGAGTTGCATCATAAACTGGCTACCTAACTACGAAACAGACGATAAGCCAGTAACTTTTTCCGCACTAGCAGACGCGCATACTGATAATACTTACAGCTTTGCTTCGAACTTTTTAGCTGCTACAGCGGAAAACAGATCCTTCGTCCGATGCGTAAGGAACTTCCTTAAAATAAACATCGTCGGCCAAGAAGAGATGGGCAATTCTAAAGGATCTCCTACATTCAAGCAAAAGAGTACTCCGAAGACAGACTCCAACCCCACGACCCTGTTGCAAAAGACGATGGATCTAAAGAACATAACCTTTGAAACTATTAAATCTAAACTTGAACAAGAAGACTTCAAAGGGGCCGTCGATATGAACACCCTTGAAGATATACCAAAGACTAAAACCTTCGAGTTGATAGGAAGACTTAAAAAACTCTAACGCTACCACCTACCTACCGGACACACTTCTTCCGCAAAGTAGGCCTTAAGGGGTACTACGCAGCCGCACTTAGCGCACCTTTGTCCTTTTGCCACAAACCAAGGACAAGTCCTACAGACACTAGTTCTCTTTTCCACTAACTCAGCCCCAGAGACGACGTCTAAGCCCTTTAATGCAGCAGAGGCTGTCTTCCTTATGCTCTTAGCTAGGCTCTTTGCCATCTCTGTTTTTGATGGCATTTTTAGCTCTTCTTTTTTATCTATCTTTTTAAAAGAAGGCCGTCCCCTATTTCTCACTGACTCTGTCTTGAAGCCAACAGACTCAACATAATCTCCAAATATATATTTTTTAGGATCCATTATCCTCTTAAGTCAAACAGTAACGGATCGTTTCCAATACTAAGAGTTTTCTTAATACCGTGATTGCAACGGTGCACACAAGGCCCGACTTTAAACCAATTAGAAGTGCCATAATCATTGGCAACCTTATAATTCCTCCCCTTGTTGTCTCCATAAACAGCTAGACTTAAATTAAACTCTGGAGTTATTTTAAATACGTCTTTAGCTCTAGCAACAACGGCTTCGCTATTTTCGTGGAAAGTTTCAACAGGTCCAATAATATTTGCCCCCTCGCTGAGGCCAAATAAATATTCGTAAGAAACAGCAGGATCTTTAAATCCGGGAATTATTCTTCCGTCGTTACATAAGTTATGAAAGCCCTTGTTCTCCTTATCTACTTTCCCTATCTTATCATTTGAACAACGAGTTGTCTCCGTTAGTAAATGACACCTTATCTTAGACTCTTCCGGCTTATACTTCTCTCTTATGCCAACAGGCAAGGTCTGAGTAAACTCAGGCGAAGATATGATCTCATATTCTGTCCATTCCCTAGTAGTCTTTAGGAACGTAGACAAGAAAGGCTTGCCTTTAGTATAACAACCAAATACTATCTTATTTTCAAAAGAAGTAGTTATGTATTCGGTGCCTCTTATATCCACAAAGCTCTTATCTGATAAATCATAGTCTTCGTCTGTTATATCATATGCATCACTAGTATGGACGAGTTCTCCGCCAAAAGCAGCAGCTCTTCTTTCTACCGACGGGTCAGGAATACCAGTTCCTTCGTCATCAATAGTCATTGAGCTACTAGCGTAAGGATCCACTACGCTACTAGCTGGAGGCTTACAGAAAGTTCCTCCTAAATCAACATTAATTTTGCTAGGTAAATTTGTATTTATAGGAGTATAACTTTTGTCTGGTATTTTTATATGATCTATACCCCTTTCTTTTCCTTTTTCAGTTATTTTTTCTTCTTGGAAGTCGTAGAGAGGCTCGCCTTCAGCTACATCTATTATATTATTTTCAGCATTGGAGCTATCAACGTTACCAAAAGCAGAAAAGTAAGCTCTCCTCTTTTTCCCGCTCGCTGGGTCAACAAAAGTAAAGTAATTAACTTTAGATTTTCTATCAAAGTCTGTATGGTGTAGCTCAAAAAACTCATCTTCAATTTCCGCATCATTATTACTCCACTCGTCTGCATATGCGCTGTCAGGGTCAGCCTCAAACCGCAAGCCACCCATATTTTCTATATACCTATACTCATACTGCCTAAATTTTTTAATCTTAGCGTATAGAGGAGCCTCAATTGTTATAGAATGCATATTGTTTATAACCCTAGCGTAAGTATTAAATACTTCTGAGCTTAAAGGAGCGCCGGGAGTTAACCCAAAGGTTAAAGGCATTGAAGGGTTATCTTCTTTAGAGAAAGAGCTAATATGAGGATTAGTCTTATTTGCGTATTCATTATTAATGATTCTGTAATTAGCCACAGACCTATCGTTTATTATAGCGATTGCAGCCCCTTTAGTTGGCGTAACTACCGTTTCAAACTGAACAGTATGCTCTCCAGAATCATCCGTAACAATCGTTTGCACGGGCTCATCTTCTGAATCTAACTCAGACTCTTGATATAAACCATCTATAAACCCATTCTCTGTCCCCTTCATACTGCTGTCGCCATATTCGTCTGGGGTAAATATAGCTTCACTTGTTTCTTCTGCGACCTGACGTAGCATCTTAGTGCTAGCATTTTTTATCTTATTTATTCTATTTGCTTGATCTTGAATAAGGTCCCAAGTGTCGCTATCCTCAGAAGAGCCATCTGTAAAGTTTACGGTAGGGGCGTTTCTTCCTTTCAGCTCTAAAACCTTGGCCTCATTACTCTTAGCTATAACCTCGTACTGCAAGCTGTATAAACCAAACTCTTCTTGCTTTTCGGCCGGAGGCATATTGGTGGTTAAAGAAACAGAAGCTGTCTTTAATGTTTTGTGGTCGCTTTCGGCTATGAAAGGAAACTCAGTCTCAGCAAAAACGAAAGTAAGAGTTACAGTTCCACCAGCGGTAGCGTTCTTAGATATAACAAATACCGTAGAGCTAGTTATAGAAATAACCTTAGTATCAGCAGGAATACCAGCACCACTCACAGAACAGCCAACAACTATATTACTTACGTTAGTATGTGTGACGCTTGAGCTACCACTTGTAGTAATGCAACTAGGGGCGGTAAACGAAGCCATATCCGCCCCGCTAAGGTTGGCCTGTATAATCATGCTATGAAATACAATCACGCCTGAAGACCTCTTACTGTCTTTAACTAAGTTGGTAAGCTCTGTGCTCCCTTCGGAGTAATTATTAAAGTCAACGTATCCAACGCCAGAGTCAACAACTTCAATAAACTTAAGCTTGCCTGACTCTATTATAGCTCTAGCGGTAGCAGTCCTAAAAGTATCCCCAACTTGATCATCGTCTGGTTTATTAATGGTCACCGTAGGAGCTAATTTATAGTTCTTTCCGGGGTTTGTTATATTTATCTTAGATATGCCCCCTCTACTTATCCTATCTTTATATACAACCCGCATATTATGCTTGAGTCTAAACATATAATATCTAGTACAAGGGAAGCTTCCTTGGCCATCTATGTTTTTTACGAATTCATACTTACCTAGTTTTGTCAAACCCTCCTCAGGGAAAGCTAAAGTATTTTTTATAATTGGGTTATTTATTAAATCAATACTATGCTCGTATATACCTTTTTCTGGATTTTCTATACTTGCAGTTGTAAGATCTGTATCGTATATATTTGATTTTCTTATACTAAAAGGAACCCGCAAAGCTGTATTTTTAATCTTTTTGTTTCCAGACTCCCCATAGACTATTAGGACTTCTGTTACAGTAAGCCTATACGAAGCGTTTTCATCGTAGGCGAACTTGTTGTCCTGTATCTTGACCATAGCCTCTGCTCCCTTTTCTGGCTTCTTAAATTCTATTATATCCCCTTCAATGCCTTCAATCGCAACAGTTCCCCAATCCCCATCTGTAAGTTTTTCCAACGTGCACTTAATATGTACGGGTTTGGTTTTAAACAAAGCTCCTTCTCCTTCGAATTTGTCGTTAAAGCCTTTCCAAAAATCTGAATTCACATGGAAGCTTATATTATAAAAACCCATAGCTTTTACAATATCCGGATAGATGTGTTTTATTACAGCAGGCATACCTCCATCATATAACAGTTTGGCATCCCAAGACTGATTCTTAGCCGAAGTAGGCATAGGAGACAAAGTATAGACATAGGGGCTATTTTCGTCAGGGCTGCCATCAACTGTCAACCGGTCTGCCTTCTGTCTATTAGAGGTTATTGTATTGAAGTTCTCTGTGAAATAAGAACCGTAAGGCTGAAGCTTAGGGTCTCCGGGGACAAAGCTTGTATTTATTAAAGGTATCTGATAGTCAAAATAATCTAATTCAGAATGAGCATAACTAGAAGCTTTAATTGTGCCGCTCGCAGTGCCAGTGCCACTTGCGACAGGGAAAGTAAACGTGGTATCCCCAGTGTCAGTAACCGTAAAACTGGCGTTGTAAGCCGACTGATTAGCTCCACTTATAGTTACGACATCGCCTGTCTCAAACGAATGATCCGATGACGTAGTTGCCGTCGCTGTTCCCGATGATTCCGTTATAGAACTAATAGGCCAAGAGTCCGTCGGATTAGTAATATTTATTAACTCTGTCTGATCAACACACTTAGGAGACTCCATCATAAAGAAATTATTACTTATGATTGGTTTTATGATACTCTTGAATATGTCCTCTGTATCGGTATCATTTTCATACTTAACTTTTATTATAATATCTGGATTAGTAAGCTGCACCATTCCGGCCACAGCTGAACCCGTTATACGCTCAGTACCGTTTATAAAGATGCTTTGTATACTATCGTTACCTTTAATTAAGTATCTATACTCAGCATTTGCAGATAACTTTAGGTTAATAGTAAATAAATTTTTAGCTTGACTTACTAATTCAATTTGAGCAGGCGAAGCATAGTTATTATCCCCAAGGATACCTCTATACAATATGTTTCTGTAGTCCAAAAATATACTATAAGTGTCATCTTCGAGGCTATTACTTTCTCTCTTGTCAGAGTTCCAATGTTCGGCCAGACTGCCAACCGCATTATTAGAAAAAGTTTCACTCTCCGACACCCAATGTTTAGCAACCTCAGACAGCTCAAGATTAACCCTAAAATTAGGCATAGTTACGCCAGCCGTATTCTTGGCAAAATCAATTGATTCGGCTTCTAAAGTATTAAAAACAAAGCCCCCTTCTAAATAAAATCTTTTTGACCCAACAACTATAGGGTAATCTAGAGTAGTAGTAGGTTCACCTAAGGCATCACGAATATCTTCATAAGCAGCCAAGGTCCCCAAGACAGATTTTATATTTCTATGGGTTCCTTCCCCGGCTTCTTTATCTAACTGGAACTGACTAACTATTTTAAACTTATTAGAATTGGAAAAGGTTATTTTATTTTGGACGTCGAGATCTGTTTCTACATGGCTAGTATAAATAAATAGAGGGACCAAAGTATACGTATCGTCTTCCACAGACACCCTGACAGGGTAGGGCTTACGGCCAACGACATTGTAACTACTTTCACTTGATTCAAAAATTATACAGTCGCCATCGTAAGTTGGAGTATCTGTTGTGATTACATTATTAGTGGTTATATCTTGCCAATTGTTTTCCAAGAGCTTGGCTACGCCTCCGGGCTTTAAAACATCGTGGTAAGCTATAGCCTCGATATCTGTCTCTAAAGTATATTTTAGATTTCTGTCAGCCGCCTGTAAAAAAGCTCCTATACTTATATCTTGTTTTAAGTCCTCAAATATCAACTTTCTGCCAACTAACTTTTTAAGCCTAAACCTTATAGACTGATACCTTGCCTGACCTTTCTTTATATTGAAGCGCAAGCCCTGTAGTGGGTCGCCTCCAGAATTGACGCTAAAGGGAATAAATGCTGGCTCCAAGGAGTTTTTCAGAGAAAAAAAGCTCTCGTTCTCGCCTAAGGCCTGTATGTGCATAAAACGACTAGTTATCTTGTCTTTTTCATCTCCTCCAGCTGACTTGCGCTGTTCCTGAAGCTGAGTTAAACTGCTTACAATGAACTCGTCGTTACCCGGAGTAGCAAAGCTCTCATTTAAAGTCCTTATAGTTCCATCTGGAACAAAAGGAAGAACGTTCTTGCTAGAGAGGTCTATATTGAGGAGCTGTTTACCTGAAGCTATATTTTCTTCTTTGTCGTACTTTACAGAGCCTTTTATTTTATATTCATATCCGGGAGCCACAATACCGTTGTCGTCGAACTTGATTCTAAATTTAAGATATTTATCTGCAGCCTCTACCAAGGTTATGTCTTGATCTGCTCCGCTTTTATATTCTGCGTTTGATCCAGCGGACGCCCAAGTTTCATTCGAGCCATTCAAATAATCAAAACCACTATCTCTTGGCACAATTATATCTACGTGTTTTTGGCCTTTAGAATATTTATGTTCAAAATCTTCTATTTTTTTGCCTAGAGTCAAGTCTTCGTAGCCGGATGCTCTTGCTACTTTCTTAACGAGTCTTCCCGATATAAAATCATTTTTATCAACAGAGCCGTCGTCAGGAACCTTAGTCCACTTTTTCTTAGTGTCGAATTTATTCTGCTCCCCGTCTTCTCCTACTGTGAGAGCCAGCCTATCCTCTGCTAAAGCTTCTTCAAACTCTTGGTCTTCCTCGTCTAAAGCTGCTGCGTCAAACTGAGACAGCATAAAAGTAGCAAAATACTGATAACGTATCTTATAGTCGTATACGCCTTTTACTCCAGAGAACCTTTCTCCAGCTTTATATTCTTTACCGTTATAGTAGATAGTAGGCTGAAACTTGAGAGGGGTATCAGCGTCATCCTCTGTCTTATTGTCAACCCCCAATAATGAGCTTGTTACTTTTCCCACTTCCAAGCTAGACCCAAACAAAGACCCAACAAAATCATACTCACTCTCATCAAACTCTTCCAGTTTATAAAATTTATTATGGCTTATGCCTCCTAGAGTCACCCAGCCATTTCTCTCATCAAAATGCTTGCACTTAACAAGTCTCTCATGGCCTGTATTTACAGAAAAAGCTATAGCTCTCTCAGGCATATCCCAAGTAAGCTTTAATCCATGTAGTATATTCCAACCCGCAGGAACCCCAAACTTACTAACGTTAAAGTTGGTAACTCTTTTATCTCCTTTATTGTCACCAAATATACTTACGCCATACTTATACGCCTCATGAGTACCAACCCCGTCATCAATAATATTCGCATCTTGATCTAGAAAGGATGTATCGATTCTAAAAATATTAGAAAATTTATATCTAGCGCCAATATGATCTATATTTATTTTTCCTCTTTTCTTAAGCCTATACTCTAAGTCTTGCTCTTTCTGATTAAAATAGTTAGGGTCTTGTATTAAGTAAGGAAAATCTATATTCTTTAAGCGAACGAACCAATCATTTTTAGAAGATTTAACACAGGGAGAGTAAGTAGCGTTATAGTTTTGCCCTCCTCCATCAATGTGGTCTGGGACACTAGGGGTCAGGTCGTCTACAGGCTCTTCTACTATGGCCGCAGCCATTTTTGTGACCAGCCTACCTCTGCTTTCTAGAACTCTTCCCTCTTTTTCGTCAGTCTTACTAATGGAGTAATCAGCTCTTTCTGCCGAATAAATTAGAGACTCCCTACCTTCATCATCAAAAACTGATAAAGCTTTGTTGGAAATATTTATTAACTTTAAACCGTTCATGCTGCCAGTAAAACTTATATGAGCTGGCCTCATGACAACTGTAACTAAGCTAGTTGAAGTAAGGGTGTTCTTAGGGCTAAGCAAAGAAGCCTCCGCGATGTCCGGTAAGTCAGAGTCTCCTGCAAAGCTGATTGAGCTGAGCCAAGAGTTTTTAGATAGAGTCGCTTCCAGTTCGCTTACATAATCAGCGTCTATTGGTGCTATCTTATTCTTAAATACCCCACAAGTTTCTCCAGAGTTATTTACTATTTTAGAATTGGTTTTACTAGCTGTACAAACAATGTCAACTGGCGTATTAAGAACAATAACTTTATTATCATAATAACTCTTGTTAAAATAAAAATTATTTACTAAATAATTGTACTCTTCTGTCTCTCTGATAATATCTTTATAAGTTTGTTTTTCTGTTATAGTTAGATTAGCTGAGACAAAGGTATCCTCCGTACCTCCCAAATTCCCCCCTGCCTGAACTAAAGATAAAAGGAGCTTGCCAGCTCCTAATTCTGTGACCGGAGGGCGGCTGCCGTCTTCACGGTTTAAGAATCTTATATCATAAACCTCGCTATCATCTAATGCTAAAATATAATCGCTTCCTTTAGAGTTTAAGGCAAATATATTTGTATCCAAGTGATTTGGAACATCTTGATACAAGAAACAGTTTAGCACCTGATTATGCTCTAAGACAAAGTCATAGGGTTTTCTCGTATATATTATTGAGCCGTTCCCAGCCAGAGAGCTCAGCTTGTCGGCACTAGCGCTTATCAAAAACTCAAATAAATGACAATCAACGGAGGCCTTCTTTAATTTTCCATCACTATAACAAACGTAAGGATCAAGAGACGAAACCGTTTCTTCTGTTTTATCACCGATAGGATACGAATTGTTGCTATACTTGAAGCTGCCCTCTGTTAGCTCAGGCATCCTCCTCGGCTTATCTAAACCAAAATCTAAGGGCTCTTTCTCGACGGTATCGCCGGGAACACCTTTTTCCGCTGAAACAATAGGAACAAAAGTTGTGTCAAAAAAGGAGTCCCCTATGAATTTTATATGGTTAATTGACTCCGCAGAAAACAAAACAACCTCTTTCTCGTAGGCCTTTTTACTTATCTCCGCTACACCATCTTCTCCCTCAAGATCAATTATAGAAACGTTTTTATTTCCATCTTTAATGATAAAATTCGAGTCTTTATCTGTTTTAAACAGGGAATGTTTTAACGCCCTTACAGAGCCAACGCTTGAGCCACTAAAAGTCTTTGATCCATTACTATTTTTTGCATAAAAGTTTCCACGAGTTGTATTAGCTATTCTAATATCCTTTATGCCCTCACTAAAGGGTACAGCTGTTGAACTAGAGTTAGGCTCCGTAGCTAAGTATAAACCGCTTTCTGTAGAATAAACAATGTCATCAACGAAAGACAAAACACTAACCCCATCGGAGCTATCGGCGGAAATATTCGAGAAGGATCTAGTCTCATAAGTATACTTTATTCTTATCGCGCTAGACGCGCTTAACGTGACACTTGCGGAGCCTCCTATATTTATATTTTCTGGAGAACTAACGGAGCTATTCCTTCTCGATGCGTTTATGATTGTAAAAGTCTTGTCAGTTCCCTCTCTCTCTACGTCTCTATCTAAGTCAATTCTCAGAGGAAGCAGTATGTTGAGCTGGGTTTCATAAGCCAAGTTCTCAGTAAATAAGACTCCGTCTTCGCCGCTTTCTTGTAAATTTTTAGTCTTGAGCTGAAAGAGCACGGCGTCTTGCTGGTTTGTCTTTACTAAAGGAAGGTTTTCTTCTACCCCTCCTGCTAATTTATTAGATTCACTAGCGTCTGAAATCTCCCTAGCTGAAAGATCTTTATTAAAACCAAAAATTGAAGTTTTACTATTTGATAAGATTTCCTGTAGTTCAATATTAAAAGTTTTATTAGACCCTTCAAATAAGTTTATAGCAACCTCACTTGTATCAACTTCATCTCCGTCTTTGTTTAAAGCAACGGCCTTTGACTCCTCTATTATCTTATAGTTTCCGTATAAAGAAGGCTCTAAAGAAAAGTATTCTAATATTTTATTTTGTAGAAGAGGGATTATATTTTCTGTTATATCGTCTGTTATGTCGTTTGATGCAGCGTCCGACGCGGTTATGCTGTTTATTTTAACGCTTTCGTAATTAGTGTTGACTATCTTGACAGAGCAAGCGTCTTTATCCCCAATGCCAACTATTCTATAAAGTTCTTCCTCAGTAGATATATTTGAAGCAGAATTATAGTTTATTAATTGGGCGTCGCCTTCTGATATTTTGTCGTAATGGACACTTATATCAAGAGGAGCCTCCTTGCCATAAACAAAGTAGTCGTGATCTGTTGTTGTGTCAGCGGTTCCATGAGTAATATCTATCTGCTCATTGCTGACAGGAACAAAATGAGAAAACCCAATGCTTCCATCCCTAATAAAACTAGTCGTGTCTACATCTTCGTCCCCATTTAAAACTTCGGCAGAGTAAGTAACCAAAGGGATTAATCTTCCGTATGTAGGGTCAGTTCCATCATCGTTAATATTAACTAAATCAAAGTCAGCACCAATTACAGTTTCACCTTGCTCGCCCTTTCTATAATTTTTAGACAAGTTAACTAACTGAAAGCCTGTCCTTTCGCTTGAATCAGGAACGTATTGAAAATAATCTTGTTCTTCATAACTAGTCTCTCCATTTCTGCTAGCAAAATAAGGAACCAAAAATCTGACCACGCCATCAACTATTATTTTCTTGCCATTATGTATGTCATGCTCTAAAACAATATCTCCTTCTTGGAGTATATGGAAAGTATCCTCTATATAATCCTTGCTAACGGCGACTCTAGGGTTCTCTGCGTTGCCATCAAGCTGAATTTCAAAATCTGAAAAGGAATATGTCTCCGAGTCACTATCGTAAGTCAGATCGGTAGAAGTTACCCCAGTGTAATCACTTGCACTAGTAAATGAAGCGGCCTGAAGACTCTTGACCGTATGACTCTGTCCTCCAGAAAAATTAACAACCTCTACAGGATGGTTATGTAAGTTAACAACATATAAAGGCTTAGTGGAAGAATATAAATTACTAATTGAGTCAGGTAGTACTATTTTTAAATCTTTATTATGCACCTCAGGCTTAAAGAAAACAAAGTTAGCCCCTACTTCATTCTTGTTCTTGAGTATTCCAAGATTATTTCTATTAGGTATATGTATTTCGTTTTTGGGGTAATAAATTACATCTACATTTATTAAGGCTTTAATTGTGCCGCTCGCAGTGCCAGTAGCACTTGCAACAGAGAAAGTAAACGTGGTAGGCCCAGTGACGGTAACCGTAAAATTAGAGTTGTAAGCCGACTGATTAGCTCCACTTATAGTTACGACATCGCCTGTCTCAAACAAATGAGCCGATGACGTAGTTGCCGTCGCTGTTCCCGATGATTCCGTTATAGAGCTAATGTTCGCCGGAGCCGCCTTTATAGAGTCTTGTAAAACAAAAGAGCCATCAGAAGCCAAGTGTTTATAGGCTCTATGCTTGGGTATTTTTTGATGTGTAGAGCTAGTGGTATCACTAATCTTAACTGTTTTTAAATTAGCATTTATATAGAAAGAATCGTCCTTAAGAGCTCCCTTGGCATGGAACCTACCGCTTAAGAATACAGCATCTGTATTAATATCATCTTTTATCTGCAAGGTATTAACCGTCTTATCGTCGTTCCAACCCGTAGCCAAGTGAATACCTGAATGAACTAGGTTCCCACTTGTATATATATCGTCTTCGTGAGCTCTGACTTCGCTATACTCAGCGGCCGCAACCGTGCCAGCTATTTGGTCCCCCTTCTTTTGATTATTTATAGAAAACAGATCTTCTAAGTTAAGGAAATTGGTTTTTATATACCTAGTAGGCTCCGCCTTAAAAGTCTCCGACATTAAAGATATACTAGAGCTGTAGGTAAGCTGAGAAGAAAGAGAATAATCAATATAAAGCTCTATCTCATTACTATTAATAACTTTAACGTAGTAATCTATAGACTTCGCATTGACAGAAGCTAACTCTACGACCTGACTGTTAGCAGTTTTTGCTGTTTCTCCAGACAACCCAGCAGTTGCACTGCCCTCGGTAAGCTGGTATATAGCACCAGCAGCAACAGTACCACTACCAGCGCTAATCTGCCCAGCATTTTTAATTCTAGCAAATATAGGACGAAGACTATTTGTATAAGCGTAAGTATTTCCAACTGAACCACTATCAGAAAGCTCCAAAAATTCATTATTGGTTTTTTTATGAAATATACTTTTCTCTAAAGGCTTTTGAGGCTTCAAAGAGACTACGTTACTTCCGCTCTTACCTTCAGCTATCACATAGTAGAATCGATCAAGGTTAGCATCGTGAATCAATAAGGTGCCACCAGCAGTAAGCCCAGATAAATTCGACAAAGAAGAAACGTCAAGCTCTTCAGCTTTTAAAATATCAACACCTAAAGGGTTACCGTCATATTGATAGTAGTAATCTGCATTAACTACAAACTCACAGTTGAAATTAAGCTTCTGCTTGCTGAGTAGGCCATGGTTAGGTACTCTAAAGCGATTAGAGCCTACAAAAGAAAAATACGAGCTAGGAATTCTCTCGCCGCCTGACTTTTTAATCTCGACTGTCTCTAATGTAGATTCATTACCCTCTCTTTGTAATTGCGTCGGAAACTTAAATCTAGGTAAATATACATTATCTAGAGAACCATCTGACACAAAGGTCTTCCCGTGTCTCTCTTTATCTTTTGTATCGATAGTAGAAATCTTAAGGTCTCCTACTTCTCCATATTGGTCATACTGCTTTGCTTCTGAAACAGAGGTAGATGGCACCAAGGACGTATCATCTTCGATATCTGCCGGAGCCACATACACACCAACATCTGAGGAACTAAAATTAGATAAGATAAAATTAAATCCAGCGTCAGTATTCTCATCTACAGGAGGCAGCTCTATATTGAAATTGTCTGACCTGTTGATTATAATTGTTTCTTTAGAGTCAGAAGGCTTTGCTAACTTGTATTTATTAAGGGCATTATTATCAAAAGACTTAATAAGAAACTCCTGCCCCTCCGTCGTCTCGGTAGACTGGGATATAAAAACTTTAATTACTTTTGGGTTGGATAAAACAGAGGCAGCAACATCCAACTGAGCTTCCCTACTACCGTTAAAAGTAAAAGAACTATTTAGATCTGTTGATTCAAAATAATAAATTGCCTCAATAGAAGGATTAGCAATTACATAAAAATGAAAACCGTTAGGGTACACAACAGAAGAATCAAATTTAAGAGTAAGCTTAGAAGAGTCTTCTCCAATATGATTGAAGACCATACCGTTACTAGACTTGTCAATAGATACTTGTTGATCAGAAATAAAAGGGACACTGGAAACGATCCAATCAGAAGAAGGCTTAGATATGCGTATACCCAATACCCCAGAAGAAGAAGCGTAGATTAATTTCTTGTCAGCAAAGACCCTAAATATGCGAACCTTTTCGCCTTCTAAAAACCCTAGATTTACATCACCCTGAACTTGAGACCTAACAACACTTACATGCTGACTATCGCTTACATCACTAGAGGAGACATGTATATCTACGTCTTCGTTATGAATGAAGACCTTAGAGTTAGAAAAGTTTGAGGAAGTAGGGCGCAGTTGATTAAACTTAATTGTATCAATGTCAGAGGCAGCCCAACTTGTAGTTGGTCCCGATACAGAGCAAGTAAGCTTATGCGCTGTCTTTTTGGGTATATAATGTATATTCTTACCTTCGACTAGGTCACCCGAAGCTGAACTAACTTTAATTTCATCATCTGTAGCATTTAATATTGTTATATACTTTGTATTGTCAAAGTCAGGCAATACAACTTCAGAATGGCTATCTACTACTATAGTCTCGTTTTGATCATCTGTTGTAATGTAAATTTTTCCGGGATCAATTATTACAACTTCCGCTTCACTGTCAGCAACAAAAGATCCATTACTATCAAAAGTCTTAGCTTTTAAATGGTTAACCGCTAAGTCAGCGGTGTCAGCCTCGTGATTATTAACATAGGTCGTAACAGCATTGTGACTATTATCTTGCCCTGAAGCTATATTCACGGCAGTAAAATTAGCCCCTTCATCACTTGTAGTGACCTTATCTAAACCTGACGTTAAAAACAAAGAAACTTCACCTGCAGACAAGTCTACATTAGGCACAGGAGTATAACTTCCAGAAGCTGTTCCAAGCGTCAAATCTCCCTCTTTGTCAATATTAACTTGTCTAGCGTTTCTAGCGGAAACCGAACTAGATCCTACATCAATAGAATTATTACCTATGTTAACTATGTCAAAATTATAAGCTTTTCCGTTTGAGCTTACAGTAGGCACCGCCGAAGAACCACTACAAACAAAGGTCTTACCTGCGTCATTATAATCAACATCAAAGGCAGCTGTATTAATTGGGTTATTGTAAAATTTATTGGTAGGTTCATATGTCAACCCCTTAATGCCCACCGCGCTGCTTGTCTCATTAGCCCCTGTAATATAAGAGATGCCAGAAAAATGCAGGTTAGAGGAAGGAGCAGCACCCTGACCACCTCCTAAAGAAATGCCACCATGGCTAGAAAAATCATTAAACTCATCTAAATAACTACCGGTTATAGAAGGAGTAACAAAAATCTTATTTTCCCCTACGCTAGTTTCGAAACTTTCGGCATCACGAGAAGAACCGAAAACACTTTCATATCTTTTTATAACTAACCCACTTGGCTTAAGACCTATAAAAGAATCTACTTTATTTTTAGAATCTAAAGTTTTTCCATTTTGCCCACTAAATATTAAGCCCGTAATACCCTGAATGGATATAGATCTACCAGCCTCCAGAGGCTCTGGGTCATTAAGCCGTATTTGCTGCCTTCCGTTTTCACCCAAATCCACAGCAGAATGAGAAGTTGAAGTTTTTTTAAGTTCGTCCGCTTTATTATAGCCAGTCAGAACAACCTCGTTCGTATGCCTGTGAAGCACGTACTCCGCATCTGGGTCTAAGTTTTTTAAGCTAATGCACGTATCGCTTCCGTCATGGCCCTCAGTTACACCAGCCGAGCCTCTTATTAAGTTAGTTAAGCATCCGGTAGCGGGAGCATTAATTTCGAAAGGTAAGGCGTTTACTTTTTTATGTACATCTACGTAACCCTTTGATCCGCTATTATCTAACTCTAAAATTTGTTTTTTTATTATTCTAAATTTAATGTCATCTGGATGATATTTTTTTGTTATATCTGTCTTCATGACAACAGAAGGAAGACTATTAACGACATCTATGTTGTCAAAAGTAGCAAGAGACGCGCCCCCATATTCATCTCTATAGAAGAAGTAGTTATTTTTAAAAGTGCCAACTGAATCTGTATCTGTCCAAGTAGAACCAGAATCTATAGAGTATTGAAGCTGGTAGCCCCAGCCCTTTTGGACTGACCTTGAATTAGGCCTGCCTAGGTCTCCAACTAATACAGCCCTCTTTGTGTACAGCCTATAAACATACTTAGTTACCCTTAACCTCGATCCATTTTTGTAAGATTTATCAGTCTCGGTAGTATGTGTATTTATTGAGCTAGCTCCACCCTTGCTCTCTCTCCTAATAGTCTCTAAGTCAGACGAACCTATATACTCATAATAATAAGGCCTTTTAACTTTATTTTTACTTCCTCTTTCCTCCCTGTCTTTAAACGCATAGTTATCTACAATTATGTGCTTGAGCTGCCTCCTATCAGTAATAACAGTACCTTCGTAATTTTTATTGATATGAGGGTTGTTTGGAGCCTGATATGCGTAAGAAGATAAATAGTTTAACCTCGCTCTATTTTGTGGGACTACCATCTCAGAGGAGACACTTCTAGACCGAAGCCACTCGTAGGCATGATAAGTATTTGAAAGCTTATTTATGTCGTGATAATCCTCTCCCGGCGGTACGTTGTCGAAGCTGTTTCTATTAACGAGCCAATCAGAAATAGGACTTGTCCTCTTTTCATATCTGTATTTTAATATTTTATACCTAAGCGGAGAAGCATTTTTTGCAAACTCTGTTATAGGCGCAGCAAATTCCGACCTATAACTTGATCGACCTATATGAACTCTAGCTTGATAAAGCTTAGCATCTAAGCCTCCACCTATCTTAAATTGGCCATTTGATTCATTCTTGAAAGAAGAATAGTTATAATTTTCTTTATCTTCTTTTTGTTTCTTTCCATCTACAAACAAAGCACAAACCAGCATTTGCTCTCGTTTTGAATAGTTAGCGCATATAGCAAAATGTGTCCAAGATGAATCATCACCGGTCTTGGCAGCATCCATCAACGAGCTCTCCAGTATAGTAGTAAGTGTACTGCCTTGCAGTGCTTTAAATTGGATTTTGTTACCGTCTGCTAAAGCTATTTGATAGGTGCTGCCATTTGATATAATATTATTGTCTTTGCCTGAGGTATAACTAGCGTCTTTCAGCCAGAACTCAAAAGAAAAATCTCCTTTTTGCAAGTTAAAGGATCTATGATTTGGAATAGATAAATATTTATCATCATCAACAGCATCTCCCTCATCAGTGAACACTATAGGTTGGATCGTCTTGGAATTCCAATCAGTTTCGCTACCAAGAGCAACACCGCCTACATTAGTAATAGAATGCTCGTTCTTTGATTCGTCTCGTATATTAAGTAAAGTTGAACTGGCTAGAATTAGACTATCTGGAGACTCGTTTTGTACAACAAACTGATTTGGGTTATCGTAAATAGAGCTCTTCTGCCACTCTAAGGCCCTGACCTCAAAAGCCGTATTCGCCGCACCTTTAATAACTTCGTCGTCTGTTAATGTTAAGCTTATAGAGCTTTTGTCTTGCGTAGCCTCAACGGCTGGCAGAAGAGTCTTCCAAGCGCTAGTTTTACTCTGTCTGGCTTGTATCTCATAATAGACGCCTTTGTTTGGGGGAGAGAAGGATATATCAAGGCTTGAATCAGATACGGTATCTACGTCAACAGTTATAGTCTGAAAGTCAGACAGGGTATATCCGTTACCTACTGTATACGTCGCATTGCTACTATCTACCCCAGTGATTGTTGTACCCAAATAACCCAATAACCCATAACCGTCATTACTGACGCCAACTCCATCTATCTTACATCTATAGTTTCCAGCTGTATATATCTGCTCTTGCGTTATGTTGGATATTTTAAACTTGTCTACAGCGTTATCTTTATGATTAGTATATATAAACTCTTCTGTTACGTATGGTTGAGCATTATAATAAGAAAAATCATTAAAAGGGAAGTTGTATTTTCCTAGATGTTGTTTATGATGGACCTGAGTTAAATAAAGTTTTTCCTCTCCAACTGCCTGAGGGTTCCTTGTTTGAGGCCCTACAGAAAATGGAGACATTGGCGAACCTACTTCTGCAGAGGAGGCGGATGGAGATGAATCGTTAGCCTGAGTATTAACTTCAGAGTCAATGTATATGTCTCTTTCTAGGTAATACTTTTCCCCGTCTTTCATGAACTGGCCTAAGTATTCTATATTCTGCTCTTGACCAGTTGCGAGGATAGTTAAAGACGCTACGTAATCTTTTTCAAAAAATAGGTTTGCTTTTCTTTCAAATTCTTCTTTGTTTGATTTTAAATTGTCCCAAGATATAGAGCCGTCCGACGAATCTATATTCAGTAAAGAACCATTTCTTAATACCTCAGTTCGAGTCTTATATTTAGTATCTAATAAATAGAAGCCTTCTATAGACTGATCCGATAATTCCACAGCTGAATCGCCAGAACAAAAAGTAGAATCCTGTATCCTAAACCCTCTCTCTTTGCCATAAAGATATTCGTCGGTGGCGTAAGCATCGAAACTTCTCCTTTCAAGTAGTTTATAAACCTCTGTTTCTGGTTTGGTTACCGGGGTGTTATCTATCCATTCTGGATTTGTAAATTCATAAAAGTAAGTCTGAGTTATTTCTCCTGCAGAATAAGCAGTTAGATAGCTGTCCTTAGAGTAACCACCTCTTGGGGTAACTAAATATTTTTCCCCTGAATTATAATAAGAGTAGCCAACCCCGCTAAGTTCACTAGCCGCAACAAGCTCCGGCTCAATCTCGTTCAAAAGTATGCCGCTTTCCATCGAGGGACCCAAGAAGTTATTCTCGCTATTGAGACCTTTGTTAGGATTTGGTGAGATTTTCTTTTCATTATACTCACCAAAACTCTCGCCAAAGAGGTCTACGGTTATAGGCTTATAAGTGGAGCCCTCTGTTCCGGTGTTAAAAAAGACAAAGTCTCCTTCACTTAGGCTATCCGCTACCGCATCCGAAACCTCTTCGTATAACAACTGCTTAGATTCCCTAATTTTAGGGATAAGCTGATAGTCAAGCTCATAATAGTTTTGTTCGTTATTAGACCCGGTTATAGAGCAGTCTTGCCCTGTCCCATGAGGCGTGAAATAAATATCCACAGAAGCCACGGTCCGTTGTTCTATAGCTTGAAGGTTGAGGGTCACTTCTTCTCCATTGCCTCTTTGTATTACCTTAAGAGTCTCTCCACTATTAAAGACTAGCTCTTGAGTATCCTCCCTGAAGGTATGATCTGTAGTTTTTAGATTTACGTCTCTCGAAGACTTGCCCCAGTCCTTGACTATATCGACCTCAAAGTAATCGTTTTCTTTAGTCACTGGGGAGCTATATACCCCTGTAGTTTGCTGTGTGTCGTATACGCCGCTTATATCAACGCTAACATTACCAGTTACAAAGTCGGAAAGCTTTTCGTCATCAGTATAAGGGAAAGAGGCGGCGGGAGCCACCACATCCCACTTAGCTGGAATATCAGAGAACGCGTCACTCTCCCTGAAGACTCGCCTTTCAATAGTGTAAGCTTTGCCGGGATTGGCAATATGATGAATGATTCTCGGCTTATCTAAAATATTTATTCTTTTTGGATTATCGATTATGTCGCTATCAACCAATTTGTATTCTGTAAATAGCTGATTATTATAAGGAGAGTAGTCTGCATGATCATGAGCCACAACGACACCAGCGTTGTCTAAATCAGCAGAGGCGATTTTGCTTTTTAAGCTAGCTATGTCATATTTTTGTAGCTGTTGCCAATCTTCGTAGACTCTGGTTATTTTTGTGTCCCTATCGTTCCATGAGGATGATTCTCCCCCATTATGATTCACCGCTGAGGTTTTGCCGTAGAGATAGTAGCCATCCTTATTTAAGTCAATAGGAAAAACTATTTGAGGTCTTTTTTGAGTAACTAAATTTAAGTCATTTAAATTTTTTGATTGAATTAAGTACTCTTTTCCATCGTTTATTAATGTGCTACCATCTTCGTAAGTGCTATCTATACTAAGATTGTTTATATTTGTGCTGCTGTGAATTAGATCATCTAGAATGATTTCCTGCTCCCCGAAGAACCTACCAGAAGTAAGCTGTCTGTTTTTAAAATTTTCTTCAGACTCTCCATCTAACCGAGGAAACTCAGAAAACGAAGGCTTAAAATCAGTAAGCCCACCCAGCCTCAGCCTATAGACTGTCTCTGGGTAATTTATCCCTGCCTCTCCCTCAAAAAGCTTATCTATAAAAGCTTTATTGTCTGCATTGACTTTTCTTTCCTCCGGCATCCTTATTCCTTA
>LWDU01040351.1_pt1 | contig 29235 bp, 23 predicted proteins | sample 727161 | NCBI WGS metagenome assembly LWDU01 (sample SAMN04566230, study PRJNA314399) | hydrothermal vent metagenome | isolation source: deep sea hydrothermal plume seawater | place: Mexico: Gulf of California, Guaymas Basin | collected 2004-07-11
ACCCTGTAAACACGGGCTCTAACCGGGGCTGTGCTGCTAACGTAAGTTAGCGCTCGAAGGGCGGTAGCGTGTGGGTGGGTTTGCAGCGGAGCACCCGGATGCGCCGCCGGTCTCTAGAGCGAGAAAATACCCAGTAGCAGGCCACAACCGGTGAGAGCCATCAGGGGGCCATCACAGGTATGCGGGCTCACGGCTTCGGCAAGCGTCAGCCCAAGGGGAATAACGGCCACCGCCACCAGGAATTGTTCGGGCGTAAACACCGGGACGGCCGACAGGAACTGGTATCCACACAGCACCACGACCGAAACGATAAACACCGTCGCACTACCCTCCAGGGATCGTACGAACTGCCCACTCCAGATACGCCCGTTGTGCCACAGGGCCTTGGTGCGGTACTTGTGCTTGCCGAAACGGATACCCACCGGTTCGGCGAGGCCGTCACCAAATTCGTTTATCAGTTGCGGCACGAGAACGATGAAGGGATTGGCGACCAGCGCCATGAAAGGCAGGTATACGGCGAAACGAAACACGTCCTCGAGCATGTCATAACGCAGGGAATATGGCCTATCCTCCAGCCGATCCCACGAAACGAACGCGTACCGGAACAACGCGACCCGGCGCCGAACGCGATGATACTCGAGCCCTATGGTTTTCAACTGGCCGAGGCAGAACAGGAACGCTATGTCGATAATCACCTTGTCGCCGCTTACTATGAGAAGCGGGATCACGAAGGCCGAGAGCTTCTTTACGGGGCGAAGAATCAGTTTGCGGACGTAATTGATCCGAACTCGGTGCCGCATCACGAGCCATGATGCGAAGAGTTTACCCGCGACTTCGACTACGATCGAGATGCCAAAAAAAGCCATTGCCGCCGTGTTAAGTGCCGGGAGTACGCCGACAGCCCCCAGTACCCCAAGCGTGGCGGCTACAGCCAGGTAAAACGGACCAAGTACGGCTACGAATCGGTCCTCGCCCCTCCAGTCATAGGCCTCGTTCTCCAGCCCGTAAGGATCGGCATACAGGCGGGCGAAATAGCCGTCCCGCGACTGGTGTACTGTCTCCTGGGATACCGGCCCTTCCCGCGTGATCGCCACCGCGGCCAAAGCGGCCCCCGGATACAGTGCCGCGTCGTTACCGGTCGGCTCGTTGGCAGTGCTGGTCCTTGTCATAACTTGCTCCCCACTGTCTTCTTGAACGACCCGATGCTGATGTCAGTCGGACCCAGACCCGCAACAGGACGAGCTCAATATACAAGTACTGCAACTCGTGTGCCAGTAGGAAATTGGCACAAAAACGGGCTCCCGCCGAGACCGGATGCAAACCAGGGTTAGCCCTAGGAGGCCCGGACCGCCTTCCTGGCTTAGCACTGGCCGACGTGGAGGCGCCGCTTAGCGGGCCCAGCTGGAGGATAGAAAAATGATAAAACTCTGTTTCTGCGAACACCGGTTGCCGTCGCTCACGCGCGAGCAGTTCCAGGATTACTGGCACTCGACCCACGCGGCGCTGTTAAAGCGCCACGCCGAGGTCCTCGGCACAGAACAGGCGCAGGCTGCCGTCGCAGAGTTGATCGAAGACGAGCATCGATTTGCAGACCTGTCGCGCTCGCCCATATTCCTGGCCGAAGAACGGCAGATCCTGTAGCGGCCGGCGGTAAGGAGAAAATCACGATGGACTACGAGCAGATCACCTACGAAGTACGCGACCAGGTGGCACTGATCACGCTTGACCGGCCCGACAAGCTCAACGCGTGGACGCCACAGATGAGCGAGGAGCAGGCCCACGCCGTCGCGCGCGCCAACGCCGACAACGCTGTGGGTGCCATCGTCACGACCGGTGCCGGCCGCGGTTTTTGCGCTGGCGCCGACATGGGCGACACCTTCCAGTCGCGCATAGACGGTGTTGACCCCGGCCACAACACCCAGGACGGATCGGGAGGAATGCCCGCAGGCCTCGACTGGGTGGCGCTGGTGCGCGAGTCCAAGCCCATGATTGCCGCGGTCAACGGCGCGACCGTCGGCATCGGGCTTACCATGCTGCTGCCCTTCGACGTCATACTGGCGTCGGACAAGGCGCGCCTGGGCATGGGCTTCATCAAGATGGGGCTGGTGCCCGAGCTGGCCAGCACCCATTTCCTGGTGCAGCGCATGGGCTTTGGCCGCGCATCGGAGATGTGCCTTACAGGTCGCCTTTACAAGGCCGACGAGGCACTGGAGGCCGGCCTGGTGGACCGGGTCGTGGCTCACGACGACCTCGTGGCCGCCGCCCTGCAACTGGCCGGCGAGATCGCGGCCAACCCCGTGCCGCAGTTGCTCATGACCAAGCGGCTACTGACCGAAAACGGCAGCGCCACCGACCTCACCCTGGTGCAGGAGTCGGAGAGCGCCTTGCTGCGCGAGTGCTGGAAGACACCCGAGCACGCCGAGGCGGTGGCGGCTTTTATCGAGAAACGACCACCGCGTTTTCGCTAGCCCGACCATCCACCATTTTCAGACAAGGACGTCGTAAGAGACCCCGTCCAGCTGCAGCTACTGGTCCAGCTGGCGAACCCTGTGTATTACCGCTTCGATTGTCACCGGCACGGGACAGTTAACAATATGCCGAGCGTCGCTTGGCGAATTCGGATGCTCAAAATCATAGTTGTCAGACCCCACATTTGGCGGTGGCGGGAATTCAAGGACTTCCAATTTACCCTCGGCCCTGAGCCGCTGAATCTGCTTGACCCCTTTAAGGACCTCGCTCGCCGGCTCCTTCCAGTGAGCAAAACCGATGTGCCACATCGGACTGTAATCGTCCTCTGGCCTAAAGTAGGAGGGCACTCCCACCTGGCTGCCGAACGGGCCACCACCCAGGAATCCAAAACCGTCGCTTGGCGTCGGTGGATAGGTTGGATCTATCGGCGCTGGGGGCAGCGACTGGATCAGGGGAACTCCGACGCTTCCAAGGTTCTTATACATTGGTACATAGGGGACTCCCATCGCCCTTGCCGGACCAAATGGATAGGTGTCCAGGACTATGTAGTAGGGAAGATAATCACCTTCTCCCGCCCAAGCCTTGTGAAGCTTGAAGGTGATCGACGGATCTGGTCCGACCGTGTCCAGTGCCAGCACATGCCCCGATGCGTCCCTGTCACCCCAGAATTCACCGTTGTAAAAACAAGTCGAGTTGGGAGGTTCATCTGGAAAACTGACACAACTCAGGTCAATCCGATTGTGATGCCATTCCTCGTCGCCCCACTTTGCAAACACGGCATTAACGATAACATCCTGCCCGTCAATCGTGACTCGACGCAAAGGCGAATACGTATTCAGGTCATCAACGTCTGGAATTAAATCCGGATTCTTGCAGGGTCTTCCCGAACCGGAATCGATACCATCAGACACCCTGCAAGCCGGCGAGGCCCATATCGGATTGGGCACGTTCCCGTAAAACGTCCAGTGACCCGTAACTGGATCAATGGTTGCATCCCCGGTAGCCGCTATTGGCGTGCCGGTTAATTTACCAGCCCAGGCCAGGCCCATTTCCTCGGCCAGGGCTTCGTCGCTGATGTCGTGCAGGAAGAACCATACGGGGGTCAGTACGCCGCCGTCGTCGTTCGTTCCCTGCATCAGCGGGAAGGTAATGGTACCGCGTTCGTTGGGCTGCGGGTCAAGGGCGTCGCCGAGCGGAATATCCCTTATGTCGTCTAACTCGCCGATTACCGCCCCATCCACCCAGATATCCACAGGGTCAACCTGCGGTCCGTATTCGCCAACAGCGTCTCCGGTTCTGTATGTAGGCAGTGCGTGGGTGTCCACGTAGCTTACCCCGTCCCACGAGGGGATAGGTGTCGGCATGACCAGGGTCTGCCCCGGATGCTCAATATCCCAGCGCAACAGCATGGCGTGGTCCTCGTGCTGCGTGTTGTGGCAATGCTCCATGAAGGTGCCCGCGAACTCCCGGAAGCGAAGTGCGATCTCCACCATCACCCCACTGTCGGCCTGTGGTCCGAGCCGGTACACGTCCTTGCGAGCCCACTTTTCCCACTCGGGCGGCTCCTGGCCGTCACGTCTCAGTATGATCCCCTCCTCAAAGTGGATGTGTATCGGGTGGCTCCAGGTTCCGCTGTTGAGAAGGCGCCAGACCTCCAGCCCACCGGAATTTTTCTCGGGAGCCGCAGATAGACGGCGGGGGTCCATTCCGAACCCCTTGCCGCCATCGGTCTCTATGACCCAGGGGCGATCGTCGGTGGGCTGCCTCTCAAATTCAAAGGTGCGGTGAAGAGCCGCGTCCAGCTCTGCCTGCGCGGGCATCTGGATGGGGATCATCTTCTGCCCGCCGGCCACGTAGTCCATTGGATCAAGACTGTTGTCGACCCCGGCGTACTCGGTAACACGGAACTCCATGAATTTACCTACAACCGGGTCACCGTCGATCCAGCGGTCGGCAATGCCATCGGGGGGAACCGTGTCGTCGATGGTAACCGGTGCGTAGGCTCCGCTTACGATATCGGCCAGGGGAATCACTTCGTCGGTGACTTGCCCGTTCTTGTGTTGCAGCAGGTTGACCAGGTACAGCTTGTCACCCGGTTCGAAGTTGGCAAAGTCGATGATGACGTCGTAGCGTTCGGCTATGCCGAGGGTCGGCAGCTCGCCGTTACTGAACTCCACGGCGTGCTCCATGATGTTGCCGTCGTTGGCAACCATGTGGAACGGGACCGGGTTGCCGGCCTCGTCGACCAGCGCCAGCTTGAAGTAGCGAGATACCGAGGCATTCAGGACGCGGAAGCGGTACCGGCGGGCACGAACGTCGAAGTAAGGCTTGTACAGCCAGTTAACGGTCATAACGTCGCCGAGAAAGCCTTTCTGGTTGAAGGGGTTAAAACACAACTGCCCGTCACCATCAAAGGCTTTCTCTGCCAGCATCAGGTTGACGTCGTAATCGCGGTTGCCCCAGGGCAGCGCGGATCCACTGGGCAACCTCAGGTTGATGCCGTCATTGACGGATTCGTTGCCGCGATCGAGTGAACTGTAATAGTTCATCATCGCGGCGCTGCCCTTGTAGACGTTCTGGGCAGTGAAATCGAGCATGTGATCGTGGAACCAGTGGGTGCTCATGGTCTCGTGCCAGTCGCCCTTGATCCGCTTTATGCCTCCGTTGCCCATGGGCATCCCTGCCCTTTTATCCCTCTTATTCGTATTGATGGAGTCGTGTCCTGCGAGCACCATCGGCCACCTGTAGTCGTAGAACTGGCCGGGAAAGAAAAACGCGTTGGCGAACCCGTCGCTCTCAGCCGGGTTATGGCCGTTGTGCTCGTGGGTGGTCAGCGTGTGAACACCGAAACCACGGTTCTCGGCGACGTCGATCGGTAACGCATTGTAGTGGCGCATTACCAGGGGCTCGCCATAACGCGCGGTGAGCAGCTTGGGGGGAAAAGTTCCGTCGAAAGTCCACACCGCGTCCGGATCCTGCAAAGGCATGCTGGCATGAAACCGGACCTCGATTCCCGACGTCGTGCCATCGGATCCAGCTGGTTCCGCGGTTGAATGATACAGTCCTGTGGGCCCGAATTCACCGTGCCTGTAGCGATGCCTCTGAGCTCTATCACGCAGGCCGCGATTCTCCCGACCACCGGTTGTCGCAGTCTTGAAGTAAACCCTGGGCTTGAACTCATCCCACCGCTGGTGTGCCCATCCTTCCCCAGGCGGTCGTCCTTCGATCGGGGGGTCGTCAAGATCGCGGCCCAACCATGATTCAATCTTCGACTCCCACGGATTCTCGTCCGAGGTATTCGCCTTGCGCTTGGGGATAGGCCATACCCGGGCTTTCAAAAACTTATCCAGTTTTACTGAACGCGGATAAGCCTGGGGGTTGGCTGGTTTGGGTAGCCGTTTATGTTTGGGGCTATCTTCGGCATGAATTCCACGCTTTGTGGTCCCAAATTCTTCCAATCGCAACATTTTCTGGCTGAAAGGCGTTGCGCCAAAAAGCGGACTCGGTGGGTAATCGGTTGGCACGTTGAAGGTGCCAGAATCCCGCTGGGCAGTCACCGGTATGGCATTCTGCTCGCGGGTGTCTTCGGGGGTTCCAGTCAAGCCCCCCTCAAAACTCCCCTCGTTTGCCTCGGGCAAACCCTCTGGCAGATCTCCCACGATCGGACCCGCACACGCCGAAGGATCTCCGGAAGGCGGGCACTGGGCATGCAGCGTCGGTGGGAAAAAACACGCAATGGCCAGAAAAAATAACGAACAATACAACCCTGGAAAACAATACCTACTAACTCGTCTCATAATTTATCCCCCTGCAGAGATGAAAAAAAACATGGCTAACTTAACTAAAATCCCCGTCAAGGGTGTAATCCAGAACAAGCAACTTGTGTACCAAGCTGAAAATGCCTGGCCCCACAGTCAATACAGGATGAGGTCGGGGCTGTGTTGTAAACCCAGGTTAGCGCTCGAAGTCAAAAAGTCTGCACTCGAAGGTCAAAGGTCTGCAGATAACCGCAGCAAGGATGCAACAGCTTGCGCAGTGGCGTCGCAAGCCGGCAGCATAAAGAAAAATTGTAGAGATCCTCAACAGTGGCCGGTTGGGTGCCTACGCCCACATGGGGGGGGATTCGCCCTTACGGGGGCGGTCAGCGCTGGATCCCCCCCCCCGAATGGGCCGGTTATTTTACCTTCACCGGGACAGCCACGACCTGTGTTCTCCCGGATTCAAAGGAAAGCGTCATATTGATGGTCTGACCTGCTTCCGCTCGCCGGACCGGTTCCATGAGCATAAGATGCTTGCCTCCCGGGGCAAGCTTCGCCTGCCCCCCCGGGGGCACCAGGAGTTGTTCGACCTCCCTCATTCTCATCAACCCGTCGACAACCGCCATTTCGTGCACCTCTATGCGACCGAAGGCCGGGGACTCTACCTTGACCAAGGAAACAGCCTCCTGGCCGACGTTAACAAGGGTCATATATCCGGCGTTAGCCGGGGCCCTGGCGTCTGCCTCGCGCACCCAGGCATCCATGACCGCCAGCACGTCTCCTTCCGGCTCGGCGTCGGCAACCGGAGCTGCCTCCTCCCGCAGCTCGCCCATCGAAGCAAGGTAGACAAGCAGGTCATCGGCCTCCTGCCTGTTCAGCCGCATATTCGGCATGACCAGATTCCCCCACTCTTCGAGCATGGCTACCGCGATCGGGTCCTCGTCAGCAATCATTTTGTCTGGTGCCTGCAGCCATCCAAGAAGCCACTGGCGATCGCGGCGCCCTGTTACTCCCATGAGATCCGGCCCGAGTGCGCCGGGTCGGGTCTCGCCGTCGACCGTGTGACAAACTGAACAACGAGTCCGAAACAACTGCTCTCCCGCCGACATGGGCCGCAGCTCAGGCGCCTTGTGATAACTCTGCTTGGAAAGAGGAGGGCACTTGGGGCACAGGCCATTCAGCTGAGACGCAAGAATGTAGGGGTTTTCTGTCGGCGCTCGCTTCATCCACTGCCCGGTAGCCTGGTTGCCGATCATCATGTTCAAGTTGTGATCGCCACTTCCGTCCTGGATCTCCTCCACGTACAGGCCGAGCTTTCTACGTAGCAGCGTGATGTCTTCTTCGTTACCGGTGAAGAAATCCCAGTGCGCACCGAATCTATCCTTGTACTCGCTCAGTATCGGCGGCTGGTCGTGTTCAGGGTCGATAGAGATCGAATAAAAAAAGATATCGTCGCCAATTCGATCACCCAGTATGTCCTGGACCTTTTTCAGCTGGGCCGTCTCAAGGGGGCAACTGTCCGGACAGCTGGTGAAGATAAAGTTAACCGCGACGATCTTTCCCTCGATAAGGTCGTCGAAAAACCGCACCTGTTCTCCGTCCTGGTTGGTCAGTTCGACGTTTGGAAAATAGTTCCTGCCCCATGACGCGGCCACGGCAGACGAATAGAAAGCCAGCACCAAGGGCAGCACGATAAACCACCGGCAAAATTTCAAGCTACTTCTCACGCGAGAAGAGATACCCCTTTTTCGATTCAATACAACTAGTAGACTACATTTATCAGCGAACCGGACCATCGCCGGCACACCGTCCGATTGGCACGGAAATCAGGGCAACGAGCCCTGGTACGTCAAAGATGCGGCCGGCAATTTTTCCGAGTTTTTCTCGGGCATGGATCGCATCCTCGACGACGACGGCCGGGAGGAGATCAACGGGAACTGAGATCCCTCGACAGGCTGGTCAACGCCGCGGCGCTGTGACAGTCTGGCGACCTTAAAGGAGACCACCAATGGCACAATTGCGCTACGTCAGAACCCTCGAACAGGTACAGAAAGCCCAGCGGGAAAACCCGGAGTTCATGCAGAGCTCGATGCGGCAGATCCGGGTGGAGTACGAGACCCACCCCGAGATCTACCGCGCACTTGTCCTCAAACCCTTTGACCCCGTTGATCGTCCGCTGGTCTGCGTGACGTTTACCGACATCACCATGGAGATCTCGCCCGAGTACAGCATGACCATCGGCGCGATGGTCTTCGGCGTGCAGGTCACCCACGAGGGAGTAGAGGGCGTAAACCTCATCACCATGCCCATGACCACCGAGCAGGCGGTCGTGCCCGGCCGCGAGACTTACGGCGAGGCCAAGAAAATTGCCCAGATAGATTTCACGAGGGAGGGCGATCACTTTTCAACGAGCGTGAGCCGCATGGGTTTTACCTACGTGACGGCCGAGGGCACGCTTGGCAAAGAGCTCGGCCCGCGCAAGTTTACCCAGCACGGCTTCTGCCTGAAGATGTTTCCGTCCTGCGAGGCGGGCAAGTCTTTTGACAACGACCCCTTGCTCGTACGACTCGACTGGCACCAGGACCACAGCAACTCCTGGGAGCTCGAGGGCGACGGCATCACCCTGGGCGAATCGCCGCTCGACCCCGTGGCCGACATCGAGGTCGTCAAGCTCACGCGCTTTGAGTACGAAGAAGGCACCACGCAGAGCAACGGCAAGGTACTGGGCGCCGTGGCTCCCGAACTCGTGTTGCCCATACTGCACCAGCGCTACGACGACCCCTCGGGCAAAGGCATCGAGATAGCCGTAGGCTGAGATCCAGCGGCCACCCACGGGCTCGGAGTCGTACCCCGGGGCAAGCAACAGCCGATGTCGTCGACAAGTAAAACACTGGCCGAGCACTACACCCGCCCCGACTGGGTACGGCGCATAAACGCCATGGGCGATTCGGTGGCCGGTGCGCGCAGGCTGATCCCGCTCGACGCCGACGCACTGATAAACGACGCGGTCGAATCGACGGGCGGCCTCAGCGACTTCGGCAGCTACGACGGCGACTGGCAGGCCCGTTTCACGTCGCTGCTCGAAGAGCTCGAGTCCACCGGGGCGCTCAACACGATGGGCCGCCTCATGACCCGGCAGGAAGTGCTGCGAGGCCTGCGCACACGACTGTTTCTGACCCGTGCGCGCAGCGAGACCCCGGCCATGGCCGACGAAAATATCGACGCGCCGCTGGTCATCACCGGCCCGCCCAGGTCGGGCACCTCGATACTTTTTGAGCTGCTCTCGCTCGACCCCACCGCGCGCGCGCCACTGGCCTGGGAGGTCATCCACCCGCTGGCGTTTGACCGCGCCAACGAGCAAGCCCGGGTGGCCATGGCCGAGTGCGAGCAGGAATTCTGGGCCGACGTGCAACCGGAGTTCGCGGCCATACACGAACTGCGCGCCGACCTGCCCGTGGAATGCGTCACGCTCACCTTGCCGGGATTCTCGGGCGGCCACTGGTCGATGATAGCCGACGTGCCAAACTGGGACGCCGACTACCCCGCCACCATGCGCTACCACCGGGCACTGCTGCAGGCCCTGCAGCATGGCGGCCCGCCTCGCAACTGGGTCTTGAAGACGCCCCTGTACCTGGCGTTTATCGACATGTTGCTCGACGCTTACCCCGACGCGCGAGTCGTACACACCCACCGAGACCCCTTGAAGACCGAACCCTCGGCCTTCAGCACCCTGGCCACCGTGCGCTGGCAGCGTAGCGACGAGGTTGGAATGCCCGATCCCGACGGCGTGGGGCTGGGCGACATGATGGTAGACCTCGCACGGCGTCGCTCGGAGGGAGAATTTGCCGACAGCATTGTCGACCTGCACTTCTCGCAGCTCATGGCCGACCCCGCCGGAGCGGTAGAAGAGCTTTACTCGCAACTCGACCGCCCGTTTGCAAGCCCGCACGCCGACGCCATCCGCGCTTACATGAAGGCGAAGCCCAAGGGCAAGTTCGGGCAACACAAGTACTCGGCCGAGCAGTGGGGCTTTGATCCCGCCAGGATCAGAAAAAAAATGCTGCCGTATACCGACTACTACGGCGTGACGCTGGAAGGATAGGCCGTGGCGGGTGAGTCTGAGCGACGACCTGGGGAGAACAACGCGATGGGAGTCAGCCAAGCCACAGACGCGTGGAAACTGTTCCGCAGTATGCTCGATGATATGACCACTGTCATCGAGGAAGACGCCGAGAACGACCGCGAGAGGCTCGAGGGACTCGCCGTACTCGGCCGGGCGACGGCGATGGCCCTGGAGCTCAACCTCGACGTGAACGCCGACGCACCGCACTTCTACTCGATGACCACCCAGTCGCGGTTCGTCGGCGGCCCCAACCCCGACGGCGAGTACTACCTCTCGATGATAGACGGCCAGCGCGCCTACCGCGTAAGCGGCACGCGCGGTACGACCGCCTACCTCGGCTTCCAGGTGCTGGCGGGGACCGGGCTCAGCCCCCGCCGCATGGCTACCTACCTGTCCGACCGCGACATGGTCATGGATTCTGACGGGGCTTTCTCGTTCGTAATGGCGGCAGAAGAACCCAGTGCCGCCGAGCTTGGCGGCGACCCCTGGGTGGCTATACCCGGAGACTCATCGTCGCTGGTCGCACGCGAGTACTTTACCGACAGGCAGACCGACGAACCCGCCCGCTTGTCGATCAAACCGCTCCAGTCGCCGTCTGCACCACCGCCCCCGACCGACGAGTCGGTTGCTGTACAGCTCACGAGCATTGCCTGGACCATCGTCAAGCTGTTCACCCTGCACCGTACCGTTAAGCCCGAAATGCTGGAGCAGCCCAACCAGTTCCTTACGGCCGACAGCGTGGAGCTGGGGTCGGAGAACACCACTCCCGACAACCTCTACATGATCGGCTCGTTCAGGCTGGCAGACGACGAGGCGTTGGTAATTGAACTCACGCCTCCCGAAACGCGCTTCTGGAGCGTCACGTTGGAAAGCGTCTGGCACGAATGCATAGAACCGCGACGACGACAGAGCTCTATTACCAAGGCCAGGGCCTCCCTGCAGCCCGACGACAGCGTGCGCCTGGTCATAGCCGGCAGCGACCCGGGCAGCGATAACTGGCTGGATACCGGCGGAAGAACCCGCGGTTTCATGACCTTTCGTTGGTTGGACAATCTCGCCCCGCCTTCTGTTACGACCCGGGTGATACCGCTTGCCGAGTGCAACGGGGCCCGGGCCTAGAGAGCTGAGCCACCATGCTGAGCACTTACCGCGTTCTCGATCTTAGCGATGACAGGGGGCAGACCGGCGGCGTGGCGTCCGTCACCGGGTGCCGCCCGGCCGGTTCAACCCAGGCCTGAAAATCTCAATGAAAACCCCTGTTGGCAGAGCTTTCCTACCCGATCGGGGGGTTGACCAACGACCCACAATCCAGTTAGTTAGACGAGAGACCGTTGGCCGACATCTCAGCATGGTGACCAGACAAAAAGGCACACGCTTCGAGTTCTTGCGCACGGTACTGCCGGCCGTCGTCCTGCTCCTGCAGTCGGGGTCGGTATTTGCCGCGGGCCTGACCTACATCGAAAAGGAAACCGGGGCAGACCCCAACGTCACGCCGACCATGGACGCGGGCGCTGTAACCCCGGACGGACAGTTCGTCGTGACAGTGGGCGGTAACAGCGTGTTCGCCTACCGACGTGACAGTTCTACCGGTGAGCTCGACTGCGAGCAGGAGTTCGGTCTCGTAGATCAGGCGATCGACCACGCCCTTAGTCCCGACGGCGAGCACCTCTACGTCTCTGTAAACCTGCTGGGCAGCAATAATGGGCAGATCCGCTGGTTCGCCGTCTCATCGGCACCCGGGGCAGGAAGCTGTGATCCGGTTTTCGTGATGTCCCCCACCCCGCTGGGGACCGTAACCCAAGGGGCTGGGATCTTCTCATCACTCGACGCGCCTAAAAAAATGTCAGTGAGTCCGGATGGAAATACCTTCGTGTCCGTAAGCGGGGGGAAACACGCTATCCATGTATTCTCCCGCGACAACGACAGCGGCTCCCCGTCGTTCGGGGACATCTCTTTACTCGAAAACGAACTTCTCTCGCCCGGTGTCGGTACCGGGCCGACGGTCACCGGCTTGAAGGAACCCCGCAACGCCGTGTTCAGCGCCGACTCTGCCCACTTGTACGCAATCGGCGAGTTTATCCTCGCGGACGGCAGCAGTACCATATTCGCGGTAGGCCACTGGTCGCGCAACAAGGACGGCGAGCTGGACTTCAAGGGACACCTGCGCGAGGGAGAACCCAGCGCGGCCGGTACGGTTGACGGGCTGAGCAACGCGCGCGACCTCCTGGTCGACCCGGATCCTTCAGGGAACACACTGCACGTGACGGGTACGGCCGATGACTTTACCAGCGCGGTCGCCCACCTTGAACGCGATCCCCTGACCGGGGCGCTGTCGTTTCTCGGGGTAACCGATGGGCTTAACGGGAGTGCAGCCGAAGGAATCACTGCTACCTGCCTGTCCAATGTACACGTATCAATGAACGGTGATTTTCCGCCGTTGACCACGCTACACGCCCTCGGTGGTGGAATACTGGGCTCGCCCGAGCCCGACGTGGGGCCGATCGGCTCGGTTGTCGGTTCGGTCGGCTGGCTGGCATCCAGTCCTGACAGCCTGCACGTTTACGGCGGTAGTGGCACCAATTCGGGGGTCCTTGTCTTCGCGCAGGGCAGCGGTTGTGGCGATGGTATCGTGGGTGTGGGCGAAGACTGCGACCCCTGCCCTCCCGCTTCAGCGGCCGGCACAGGCAGCTGCTGCAGTGTCGTCGACTGCTCGCTTACCATTGGCGCGGCCTGCAGCGACGAAACGTTCTGCAACGGCACCGAGGTCTGCGATGCCACCGGTAGCTGCGTTACCAGTGGCAGCGACCCGTGCGTCGACACCTGCAACTCCATCTGCGAAGACCTGGGCAACAGCTGTCAACCCGACCCAGTCGACACACCCTGCGATGACGGTGCGTTCTGCAATGGGGACGATGCCTGCGACGGCGCGGGGACATGCGCTGGAGCCGGCGACCCGTGCACCGCCGGGGGAGACTGCAACGACGTGTGCGACGAAGCCCTTGACTCCTGCCTGGTGCCTGCGGGTACCAGCTGCGCAAGCGACGGCCTGTTCTGCAACGGTGGCGAGCTCTGCGATGCCGCGGGAAACTGCTTGGATCACTCGGAAGATCCCTGCACCAACGCCCCTGAATGCGCCCAGCAATGCGACGAGACCAAGAATGCTTGCGTACCCAGTTCAACAGGCACTCCCTGCAGCGATGACGGTTCTTTCTGTACCGGCGTTGAAACCTGCGACGGCGAGGGGACCTGTGCCGGAGCGGGTAACCCGTGTAGCGAGCTATGCGTGGGCAACTGCGACGAAGCCACCGAGGCCTGCCTCTTCGACGACGCAGGCACGGACTGTTACCTGGACATGAACCCCTGTGACGGGCTCGAGCACTGCGACGGGGCCGGAAACTGCGAACTCGACCCGCTTGAGGTAACTTACGACGATGACCCCTGCGTTGATTGCTTATTTACCGTTGTAGAAAACGAGTTTGGGGATGAGGCATACCTCCTGGAGCTAGCTCCTACCGATGCGGGTACGCTCTGCAACGACGGTTTGTTCTGCAACGGTCCTGACGGCTGCGACGGCTCTGGTACCTGCGTAGCCGCGGGCCTTGACCCCTGCACCTCCTCCGCGGTCCTGCTCGAATGCAACAACGTCTGCGACGAAGACGCCGACTCCTGCCTGGTGCCCGCGGGCACCAGCTGCAGCAGCGACGGCGTGTTCTGCAACGGCGTGGAAACTTGCGACGGCGCCGGAAGCTGCTCAGATCATTCGGGGGACCCCTGCACCATCGGCCCCGAGTGCGCCCAGCAATGCAACGAGACCACGGCTACCTGTGTGCCCGACTCTAAGGGTACCCCCTGCAGCGATGACGGCTATCCCTGCACCGTCGACGCGTGCAACGGCAACGGCAAGTGCAAGGGCAAGACCAAGCCCGCCAAGGGCAACGTCTGCCGGCCCGTGGCGAGCGGCTGCGATGTAGCCGAGGTATGCGAGGGCAAAAAGTTCTGCCCCGCCGACGAGTTCCTGCCAGCCGGCACTCCTTGTTCTGCCGATGCCGACGCGTGCACAGACCAGTTGTGTGACGGTGGGCCCGATTGCACCTACCCACCGACTGTCTGCGATGACTCCAATCCCTGCCTGACCCCGACCTGTGACTCGGTGACCGGTTGCGGCGGTGACCCGCTGCCCGACGGCACCCCCTGCGATGACGGCAAATCCTGCACCCTCGGCGACACCTGCAGCTCGGGTACCTGTACCGGTAGCCCGCTTGTTGACACCGACTCCGACGGCTACTGCGACGAACTGGAACTGGCCCTCGGCTGCGACCACCAGGACTTCACCGAGATCCCGTGGCCCGATAGCCCCGAAAGCCCGACCCTTGTCTTCCGTGGTTCCGGGCCTGCCAAGGAGGGCAACACGCTCGTGACCTGGGACGGTCCTTCCAGGAAAGCGATGAAACTTGATTTCAAAGACGAGCTGGGCTGCCTGGCCGCCGGTGTCTGCGACACCGACTGGGGCTTCTGCGTCCAGGGTCTCAGGGCAGACCCGTGCACCGTTGACACCGACTGCAACCGCCCCGAGCTTTCGTGTCGGCTGGTAGCCCGCTGGAGGCCGGCGACTACGTTTGATGTTTTTTCGGCGGTGCTCAAGGGAAGCAAGCCTTTCGGCAAGCAGGACATAACATCCGAGTTCCAGCCGATCACGCGTGGCTGTGCACGTAAGCTCGACATCGACATGCCCGCGAGCCGGCGACTCACCGTCAAGGCCCGCTCGGAAGCCCTTGGCCTGAAGGACATCGACCGCTTCAAGTTCCTGGTGCCCAAGTAATAACCGGCGCGTCTGGCACGCAGGCGGCCATGGCCTTTTCCCGCTTGGACCCGCGATAATTAGACTGCGCGTGCAAAGCGGCCTAGAAACGAGGTTACCGGCGGGTTGGTTCACATCCAGTCAAGCGAAGAGCACCGTCGGCGGCGAAAACACGAAGGGGGACCGACTGGCAGTGTTTACAGAGGAGGAGGAATCTTCCCGGGTTAACGAGAGCGGTTCGCCCGACAAACGGGCCGACAAACCCGGTGGCCGAACCCTGCTGGCGGTGGTCGCCATACTGGTGGCGGCCTACGCGTTGAGCAACGTGGTGCTCGGCAACTGGCCCGGGTTCTGGAGCTTCGCCCGCAGCAGGGCCGACGGCTATGGCTCCATGGTGGCCCGCGCCGAGGCCAACATCCGCCTGCGCCCTGCCCGCCACGCACGCATGCTGTTCGTGGGCAGCAGCACGGTAAACCGCAACATCGACCTGCACGTCCTGGCCGACGCCAGCCCCTGGGACAGCGACTACCTGGGGCTGCTGTGGTTTCCGGCTGCCACCCAGCTTGAGCTGGCAATGTTTGCGCCCCGGTTAGTCGAGAAGCAACCCGACATCGTCGTAGTCCTCGACAGCGTGTGGTCGCTACGAGAAGACGAGCCCTGGCAGAGCCTTCGTCACTACGATTTCTCGGTGGCGAGCGAGCTGCTGGGCTGGCGTGGCCTGCTGGACGAACACGCGCTGCACGCCGATTTTGCGCTGTCTTCATCCCACGCGGTAACACGTAACCGCCAGGCCTTCAGGCAGGTACTGTTCTCGCGCCTGGGCGACAGCAGCAGCCTCGGTCGTAAGGAGGCCTGGACGCTGTTGCACAGCGCAGCGGCCGCAAGGGCAAGAGGGCGACGGCAGGCCAGGGCCAGTGAGTTTGCCTGCCCCAGCGTTCACGTCGACGCGCTGGAACTGCTCGCCGGGCGACTGGCCGCGGTGGGCACTCGCGTGGCCGTGGTGCAATCGCCTACGCAGCTGCGCTGGTCCGACTCCGAACGGGTGCAAGACGAGTACAAGCGCTGCCTGGCCGCGGCCGCCGAGCGCTCGGGCTTTACCTTCATCGACAAGACCATGCTGCCGGGCTTCGGCGCCGACGATTTTTATGATCGTGTTCACCTTACGCCCGAGGCCCGCCCGCGTTTCAGCGCAGTGCTGGCCGAAGTCTTAGTGGCCCGCGGAGTACTGCCGGCAGGAAATCGCTGAAGGGTGAGATTCGATAGCGCAGAATTCCTGTTCTTCCTCGGCGCGGTGCTCGCCCTGCACTGGATAGTGCCCACGCGACGCGCGCTGCTCATCGGCGCCAGCTACGCGTTCTACTCGTCGTGGAACCCGCCGTTCCTGCTGCTCTTGCTGGCATCGACGGCGCTGGACTACTCGGTGGGCCGGCGCCTGCAGCGCACCGACGACCCGACGCGACGGCGAGCCTGGCTCTTGCTCAGCCTGCTGGGCAACCTGGGCGTGCTCGGCTACTTCAAGTACGTCAATTTTTTCCTCGACAACCTCGTCGCGCTGGGCACTCTCAGCCCTGGATGGGCCGATCCGCTGCGCGTGCACACCGCCATCCCTCTCGGCATATCGTTCTACACCTTCCAGACGATCTCTTACTCGATCGACGTCTACCGTCGCAAGATAGAGGCCTGCGAAGACCCCATGGATTTTGCCCTGTTCGTGTCCTTCTTTCCCCAGTTGATAGCCGGTCCGATACTGCGCGCCGCTGAGTTTCTACCGCAGCTGCGCAGGCATCGCCTGCCGGGCCGAACGCAGGTGCTCGACGGGGTCGAGTTGTGCCTGGTGGGCTTGTTCAAAAAAATCGTTATCGCCGACAGCTTTGCGCTGGTGGTCGACAGGTGTTTCGGCGCGCCCGAGTTGTACAGCGGCGAAGCCCTGCTGATCGCGATCTTCGCGTTCTCGGCCCAGATCTACTGCGACTTCTCGGGCTACACCACCATGGCCAGGGGCATGGCCAAGCTGCTGGGCTTCGAACTGCCCGAAAACTTCTTGTTCCCGCTGCTGGCCGGCAACCCGATCGACTATCGACGCGGCTGGCACATGACCATGGGCAACTGGTTTCGCGACTACCTGTACCGCCCACTCGGTGGCGACCGCGGAACGAGGGCGCGCGTGGTCTTCAACACAGTCCTCACGTGGATGGCCTTCGGACTGTGGCACGGCGCGAGCTGGAATTTTGTCGTCTGGGGTATGTACAACGGCTTGCTGCTGGCGGCCTACCGCCTTCTCAAGTCAGGCGACCTGCTGCCCGACAGAAGCCGCCTGGCCACCGCGATCGGCTACCTGTCGATGCCGTTTTTCGTAGCCTTCGCCAACGTATTTTTTCGCGCACAGAGCATCGACAGTGCGCTCCTCATGCTTAGCAGGATCACCACCTGGGCGCCGGGCGACAACGCCGTGCACCTGGCGTGGGCCGCCGGCCTGGCCCTGCTCTACGCCTGGCATTGGGGCAACAAGAAAGCGTGGCCCGGCCCACACCTGTCGCGCCTGGCGTGGCCCGCACGCGCGGTCTACCTCGGCGGGTTTCTCTGGGTACTGATGTTGTTCGCCGGCAGCGGGCAGCCGTTTTACTACTTCCAGTTCTGACCGCGCCCGCCGATCTTCAGTTACTGTCTTTCAACAAGCCCTTGGCCGCTATCACCAGCAGGTACATGACCAGGAACACCGGCAGCGCTCCAAAAATAAAACCCAGTATCCCGAAGACATCGCTGTTACCGAGCTGGTTTGTCCCGAAGCTCAGCCCCCTGTTACCCGCCGCGTTGCCGAGCCAGTAAAAGGCAGTAAAACCCCACGCCACGGCCATGAAGCCGTAAACCATCAGCCGCTGCCGCTTCTCGGACAGGCCCATCTTCGGCAGGGCCAGGCCGATGACCACCAGCAGGATGCCGTTCATGGCACCACCGCTGTGGGCTCTTACCCAGCCTTCACTGGTCCCGTAAACCGAGAAGGACACGATGTTACCTGGCCACAGTTCCCACCCGCCGATGAGAGAAAAAATCAGCATGAAACCGGCAAGCATCGCCGCCATTACCACCAGCAAGCCGTTTGCTATCGCTATTCTTTGAAGCCTGTCCATCCGAACCCCCTGTTAGTGGCGCAGCCGCCGGGGTGCGCCGTGTTATTGTGCAATGCTATCGTGTCAGAAAGGAACCGGCATCTCCGGATCGCTGGTATCTACAAGCGGTATCAACTCCCCCTCGGGCAGCTTCTTGTAAGCGGCTATCCACTCGAGCATCCAGTCGGTGTCCTTGAAGTCCCTCGGATTATGCCAGGGCGACAAGCCGTGTAACAGGAAAGGTGCCACGTTCCAGGCCAGCGCGCACATTTCACGAACCAAGCGGGCCAGGTCACCGGGACGACGCAGCCTGCCGTCTTTTTTAAGCGCGGTGAACATACCAATGAGCCCGTAGCCCAGCACGTGCAAAGACCCGTGCAGCACGCCGAAGGCCCGCGGCAGGTACTTGCCCGAGTAAGCCATGTAGGCATCGAAGGCCACGGTCTTGTGCTCGGCCTCTTCGAGCATGTGCATGAGCCAGAACGAGGTCACGTGACGCTCGGCCCCGCGCCACAAGGAGCGCCGCTTGCCTATAATCCAGGTCGTAAACCCGTTGGTCATGGTTTCAAAGCCGGCGCTGTAGGCCAGCCGCGTTCTCAGGCTGCGCTTTGAAAGCCTGGCGTAAGACGCCTTCAGCCGCTGCTCGACCTGGGCAAACTCGGAATAGCCATTGTCTCTCAACAGCTTGTTCAAGCGCCTGTGGCACTCGTAGTGGCGGGACTCCTGGCCGTCGAACGCTTTCATGTCCTCGAGCAGGAGGGGCTCATCTATGAGCTCGGCGGCCTCACGACTCGTCTGCACCAGGTAGGGCTCGAGGTAGGGCATGGTCAACGACACGCCGTTGAAAAAGTGCGAGCGCACCGGGTTGGCCGGAACCCACAGCGGATCGAGATCCTCGGGAAACTCGAAGGCGAACGGGCGAACGACGATCTCGCCAACGTTCTTGGGCAGGTACCGGTAAGAATCGTTCACACGGTTGCTCTGTGGTCGGCCAAGCCTACCCGCGAGCCTTTTCATCGCAGGCGGCCCACCACACCAGCCAGGCCGCCACGAACTGCATCGGCAGCCTCAGGTACAAAGCCGTGGCCGTCATGTCGGGAAACAGCTCGGGATGCAACGCCATGTGTATGTTGGCCGGGTACACGGCCACCAGCAGCGCGATCAGCCCGTAGCCGGCCTTCTGTCGCGTTGCCGCCAGGAGCACACCCAACCCGCCGAGGATTTCAAACACCCCGCTTATGTAGACCAGCTCGAGGTGGGCCGGCAGCCACGGGGGCACTTAGTGAAGTGGGTGACACCGGCGAAGGTGAAAAAAACCGATACCACGGCAAGCGCGATTCGACGTGGCCAGGCGGCAGGAAACTCAAACATCGGCTGAGGCTGGCAGCCCGCCACACCCGCTGCAAACCGGTGGGGACGGCGCGACTGGCACCCGGGCTGGCGGCAATGACAGGTATATTGTCTAATGGTTGTCTCGTGGGCCATCCGCGACGGAGCCCCTCATGGCCAACCGCCTGTATACCAACGACGACGGCAGTTTGAAGAACGAGACCGCAGCCGGGCAGTCGGCTTACGCGGCGGCAGCGGCACAACGGCGCGGAGTAGATGCCCAGCTCGTTGAGCGGCTGCTGGCGGAAGTGCAGCAGAACGGCTACGTCATCATCCCCGAGTTGCTGCCCAGGCAGACCATGACCGAGCTCAAGGCCGAGGTGTCACCGCTGCTCACCCACGACGGCCGCAACGAGTTCGAAGGCTTCAAGACGCGCCGCATATACTCGGTCATCGAAAAAACCCTGGCCTGCAACCCGTTGGTTGATAACCCCTTGATACTGGCGCTGCTCGACACCCTGCTGATGAACAACTACCTGCTCTCGCAACTGCAGGCCATCAGCGTCTACCCGGGCGAGATAAGACAGCCGCTTCACCACGACGACGGGTTTTATCCGCTGTCCCGCCCGAGGGCACCCGTAAGCGCGGCGACGATCTGGGCCATCGACGATTTTACCGCCGACAACGGCGCGACCCTGGTCGTACCGGGAAGCCACAAGTGGGGAGACGGGCAGCCCGATGCCGACTCGGCCGAGCTTACCCCCGCAGTCATGCCCGCGGGCTCGGTCGTGTTTTTACTGGGCACGCTCTGGCACGGCGCCGGCTCAAACGACAGCGGCCAGCCGAGGATGGCCGCCACTGCGCAGTACTGCGAGCCGTGGGCGCGGCAACAGGAGAACTACAGCCTGGCGATCTCGCGGGAAAGAGCGCGGCTGTGCAGCCCCGAAATCCAGTCCATGCTCGGCTACAGCCTGCTTTTTCCTTTCATCGGCTTTGTTAACGGCCGCCATCCAAAACGGTTGCTCGAATAGCCGGGACCTGGCCTGAAGAACACCGCAGCACGGAAACCAGGCAATGGGTAAGACCGAACCGGGGCTTGAACTGCAGGCGTTGCTAGAAGAAGCCGAGCTGCGGGCAGGCGGGCTTACCGATCTTGGTGATGGCCCCTTCGTAGAACCCCTCCAGCTATTCCTCGCCTCCCTGGAGGGCGAGGCTGACTTGAACGAGATCGGGGCGATGATCGCCCGCGAACGTATCCTGGGTCACGCGGTCAATCGGCTCCGCTACGTAAACGACCGGAAGACGTTTCCGGAAATCGCGAGGCAGGAAATCGTTCGGCCGGTTTTTATTATCGGCATGCCTCGCACCGGCACCACGATCCTGCACGATATACTGGCCCGGGATCCGGCCAACCGCGCGCCCATGACCTGGGAGGTGATGTTCCCTTCACCGCCGCCGGAAAAGGCCAGCTTCGACAGTGACCAGCGTATCCAGGAATGCGCCGCCACTTTTCCCGACATCGACGCCTTGATCCCCGGCTTCAAGTCCATGCACCCCATGGGCGCGCTGCTTACCCAGGAGTGCGTCACCATGATGGGCGAAACCATGTGCACGCCACTTTTTCACTGCCAGTTCCGGGTGCCTTCCTACCAGGACTGGGTGGACCAGGAAGCAGACTGGAGCCACGTCTACGACTTTCACCGACGCCAGCTCCAACACCTCCAGTCGTTTCACGAGCGAGACCGCTGGGTGCTGAAGACCGGCGCCCACCTGTGGGGCCTGGAGCACCTACTGGCCACTTACCCCGATGCACGTATCGTTTTTACCCACCGGGATCCGGTCGAATCGATGACCTCCTACGCCAGCCTTACCTCGCTCGTGCGCACCATGGGCAGCGACGAAGTAGACCGGGTTGAGATCGCGGCAGATTGGACTGCCCGCCTGCGCAGGGCTGTCGAACACGGACTGCACGTTCGGGAAACCGGAGATTACCCACGGGCCCGGTTTTACGACATGCATTTCTCGGATTTCGTGGCCGATCAGTTCGGCGTCGTGCGCGATATCTACGAGTCTTTTGACCTGCCCATGAGCGATGAAAGCGCCTTGTTGATGCGGGCGTTCATCGATGACAACCCGAAGGGAAAGCACGGTGAACACCACTACACGCCCGGGGAGTTTGGCGTTGACCCGGCCAGGGTCAGGCACGAGTTCCGGCACTATATCGAGCGCTTCGGGTTGCAGCCGGACTAGCACTACGGAAAACGGTGCTGTAGGAAAGCTATCCATGACCACCCCCGACACCATGCGCGCGTGGCGTGTCCACGAATACGGGCAACCTCTCGACGTTCTCCAGGTCGACCAGGTGCCCGTCCCCGAACCCGGCCCCGGGCAGGTGCGCGTCCGTGTCCAGGCGATACCGCTGAACCTGAACGACGTGGATCGTATAGTTGGCTGCAACATGATGGTCCGCCCCGAGCTTCCCTGCATCCCGGGCATGGAGGTGATGGGCGTCGTCGATGCCTGTGGGGAGGGCACGGAAGATTGGCAGGACAAGCGGATAGTCGGGCTTTCGCAAGGTGCTTTCGGAGGGTTCGCCGAGTACGCGCTCTGCCCTGTCATCGGTGCCTTCGACATGCCCGCGACTATACCGCTGCCGGACGCCGCCGCGTTGTATTTTCCGTTTCATCTTGCGTGGCTCGGGCTGCACGACAGGGCCAAGCTGCAGGCGGGGGAGAGCGTCCTGGTCCACGCGGCGGCGGGGGGCTCGGGCTCTGCGGCCGTTCAACTCGCCAAGCACGCCGGTGCACGCGTCTTTGCGACGGCCAGCTCCCAGGCCAAGCTCACTCTTTGCCGCGAGCTGGGTGCCGATGTCGCCATCAACTACGAAGAAAGCGACTTCTCTGAAATCGTTCTCGACGAAACCGACGGTCGCGGCGTAGACGTCGTATTCGACAACGTCGGAGAGGCCGTCATGGAAAAATCAATGCGCTGCATCGCCTACGATGGCCGCTACCTGGCCATGGGCTTCGCTTCGGACAAGAGCGTGGTCGACGAAAAACTGATCGTGCCGCGCAGCTTGTCTGCTGGCAACTTCAGTGTCTGCGGCGTCATGCTCGCATATGCCAACGAGGACCTGGCCTCGTTGATAAAGCGCGGTATGGGGTGGAATTTTGTTCCCGACGCACTCGGTGAACGCGTGATGAAGGAGATCAACGAGCTGGTGCTGGCCAAGCAGGTCAAGCCCGTCGTGGGACAGGTCGTAGACTTCGAGGAACTCCCGGCCGCCGTACACGCCCTGGCCAATCGCCAGACGGTCGGGCGGACAATCGTGAGGATGTGGTAGCCGGCAGCCGCGCTGGCCACCGGGGCGATGTTTATCCGGAGCGATGGTTGTCGAAGCGCCAGAACTTACTGGTCCTGGAGACCGATCAATAGACCACCGTAATCCGGGCATAATTACTCGATCCCGTCAGAGCGCTGAAACCGTTACAGCTAGTACCCTCAAAAGTGACCGTATTTGAGCCTCCGATTGTGTAAAGACCAATGGACGGGGCGAAAGAGCTTGTACCCGGTGTCGTGAGCGGGGTGCAAGCACAATCGTTCAATTGGGTCCAGTTTGTCTGGTTGGTCCCGTTCAATAACACGTTAAAGGTGCCCGCGCCGCAACTCACGCCCTCTACATACTCCACCGAGACGCCGGTCGCCGTGCAACCAGCGGAAGCGGTGTCAATCCAGGTGAAATATGGGTGATCGTCCACAACACAGCCGTTGTAGCGGTGGATTCCAAGCCCGGAGCAATCACTACCCGAGTTGCCGTAGTCACCCAGGGCAATGTCGTATACCTTCGTCGGGCAGCCAACGCAGCCGCTGGTATCGAACACGCAGCCTACTCCGCAAATCAATCCGGAACCACTCGCCCCCTGGCTGACACAGGTCGCGCCCCCCAGGTCGCCGAAGTCGCAGTCCTCGCCCGCGTCGATCACGCCGTTGCCGCAGTCACCCGGCGCGGGATTCGACACGCATGGGATCACGTCAAAACCGCACCCCGCCGTACAACCCAGCGTGCCAGATGCGAAGCCAAGGCCCTGGCACGTTGTAATACCGATGTCCGTACCGTCGCACGACTCGTTGCCCTCCATTACGTTGTTACCACAACCCGGCAAGACACCACCAGCAAGCAAGGTCGCGATCTCGGCGGCATCCGTAGTGACGCGCGCGCCCATCGATGCCTGGTCGCCCAGGCTGGGACACGCATTAGACATGGCAGTCAGTTGCGCCTTGTCTTCGATCTTAGTCCACTTGCCAGCAAACTTCGCCTCGCACTTGAGGTAGTCCACGGGTACTCCCTTGGACACCGCCTTGGAGTCGGCCTTCAAACGACACAACGAGTACTTGCCCGATTCCTTGAGCTTGCCCGACTCGCATTTCACGGCCGGGTCGGCAGCCAGCGCCGGCACACCGACCAGGGCGGTCACGGCAGCACAGGTTAAACTAAACGATACGAGAGACTTGATAGACATGGCCGGTTACCCCCGGAGGCTCCTCAAGCCTACCACCACTGTCGCCCGCCTGTCCATGATTACGCCCCCCCCCATGTGGGAATATATTTTCGACGATAAGAAGGGGGGAACAGAGTGCGCCCGGCAAGATTCGAACTTGCGACCCCCAGATTCGTAGTCTGGTGCGGGCAACAACCAGCAGCAGCCAACAACACGCAGCAACGTGTCATTGCAGGCCGTCTGCCCGGTTTGCAGCGGCTGCTACACAGGTGAAAACGAATGGTGGGACGGACTTAATAGACACCATCGGGATAAAATACCGACGCCTTTACGCGCCCCCCGTAGCGCAGCTCGCCGGCGGTATTTTGACTGCCGCCTTGAATCGAACACGTCGACCCGGACAGGCCGGGAGGCCACCGCGTCAGATCTGGTAACTGAGCGACGCCACCACGCCTACCCTCTCGGAAAGCTGTACATCACGCTGGTCAACGTCCTCGTGTATGCGTGTATAAACGGGCACCGTGAGTTGGAAATCGAGCGAAAGACTGTCGGAAAACCGATAGCCGAGAGTGGGCCTGAGTGTCACCTCGAAGCGACCGGTGTTGGTGACATCGAGGTTGCCATCGTGGGTACCGAGCGTGCCCGTGACCGGGTCCCCGTGAAACTCGTCGCGACCTGAGTACGACACGCTGGTGAACATGTTGATCGACAAATCTTCGTCTTGCACGCGGTGGCCAAGCCCGAGGGTTACCGAACCACTGGTCGCGGTCCGGTAACCGTCGGATGCATCATAGAACGGTACGGTCACGCTCATCGAACCCATGTATATCCAATCACCCTCCGGCGAGTAGACCCCGTCGACGGCTACAAAGGGATTGACGGTACCGCTGCCCAGGCGCAGGTGGCTGTGCGGGGGAACGGCGATACCAAGGTCGGCGGCCACGTGCGAACCAAGATAAGCCTCGGTGGGCAGTGACTTCTTTTCCCCGGTGGGCAAACTCATTCCCAGTATCGCCCCGACCCGCAAATACTGTTCGGTCCGCACGAACCTGCCCCAGCCCTTCAATCGTCTCGTTACGATGGTGATTGGTCTCCTCGGCTACCTCGACGCGCAGTCGCCGAAGCGGCAGGACCGCGAACAGCTCGGTCCGGTCCCGCAGCGCGTAGCGAAGCGAGAAATCGGCCTGCCAGCTGTACAGCTTGCTGTTGTGATGAGACTCGGTCGCCGGCCAGTTCTCTACCAGTTCCTCGTAGGTAACGTAGTCATCTCCGTGAACCGGCCTGGTAAATGCGTGGTATTCGGTTGACAGGCCCAGGCGCACCCCTCCCCGCGAAAGAGGGGCCTGGTACTCGGCAGTAGTGGGTGCGTCTCCACCGGAGAGCATGGGATTTATTCAACCGGCTCATTGACCCCAGGCAGGCACCGCCAGCAGCAGTAGTGCCGGCAGGACAGCCGCCGCTACGCTTCCGGGCTTACCCATCGGAAGCCCCGCGGTCTATGGCCGCGCGCAATCCTTGAAGGTCGAGACCGGTTATAGCTTCGACCCTGCGGCCAGTCTTCGAGTACACGATCACGTACGGTAGCTCCGGGACCTTGCTGAGGTACTGCCGGGCCACGGGCGAACCCCAGTCGTTGACGTTTACCTTGCGCAGGGCCACGTCGTCGCGAGCGCGCAGGATGGAGAACATTTCGCGATCAACCAGGCGACACGGACCGCACCACTTGGCATAAAAATCGATCACCGTCACCTTGCCCTCAGCCAGGTGCTCCTCGATGTCTACCGCCTCGCCGTCGCGTGACGCCCAGGACACGTCCAGTTCGGAAGAGAATTCGGCGTCGGGCAGGTACCTGCCCTTGCCCTCTCCAACAACCACCGTGTAGCCCAGTTCGCCCACCGACGAGGCGAGCGTTGCCGGATCGGTCGCTGACGGGTCATAATCCACGGCCAACTCGGCCTTGCCTCGGTCAAAGGAGACCTCCTCGACACCCTCGGAACCCTTGAGCTTGGCGGCCGCGGCCATCCCGCAGCCCTGGCAGTCAATGCCCTGCATGGACAGTACCGTCGAGACAAGCCCACCCGCAGCGCCCACCGGGGACGAGGCAGCCGTCAGCGCAAACAACACGCCAGGCAACAAGTAAGCTATACGCCGCAGCCCGGTGAGGCAGTAAAGAAGCCGCATGCTGGCAGTGTAACCCGTTAAGCCGGAAGGATACAGAGCCCCGGGCGCAAAACAGCCCGGGTTGAGCGTTTTCTGCGGGCCGCCGGCCTTGGTTTCGCCACCGCCGCCGGTAACACGCCCAGTTGCGCTGCCATCACCTGGTGAGGATTGCCCAGATCCGACAGGTGGGAGTCAAGCGCGGCTCCGTCGGTGCCTACGCTGCGGCCGTGAAGATCAGCGCCCACCCTGATGGGTAATTACACCACGTAAAATCAGTTAAGCCGGGCAGGACGCCAACAGGCAAGGGTCAGGCTACCCCGGGGGGAGACAGGGTGGGCCCGGCAAGTGAGGGTTCCGACCTGGAGCGCATCACCGCCAGGGCAGCCTGTCCGCCAGGCCGTGTCGCAGATCGGAGCCATCGTCGCCGGCATGAAGATGTACCGGCGGCGTGTACACCGTCCACTCCGGCTTCATGCGAAGGAGAACACGATCTTCGCGGCGAGCCATGTCCTCAATCACCGGGCGGGCCTCGTCCGGAATTGGATTACCACTCATGATTTCCCCCACCTTCTTCATGACCTCGACAGATGAGTCGGTTCAAACCGTACTCCGCTAAGTGGTTGAAAGCATGGCACGGCTGGTGTTTACCCCGCCGCGCCCGCGCGTATCGCCTTTTCAGGGGCCGCCACGCACGGCACGCACCGGGTATTCATAGGTCTTGGGAGAGGTGTGTGCTCCCCAGGATTCCATGGGCTGGAGCCACGCGTGGTTCGGAAATTGAAGGCCTACCGAATCAGTAGTGGACGACCAGTATTTAGACGACGGGTTTGTCGGGCCGAACACTGATTGGTCTACGCAGGGATCCCCAAACGAACAATCTATAATAGTAACCAGTTCCTCGAGTACCGGCACGCGCCAGTCGCAACGCCCCGCGTAGCATCCCGTATCCGTTGTCCAGTCTTGCGGAGGATTTGCCCCAGGCCCGTCTGGCGCGTTCAGTCCAGACAGAAACACGAAGAACGCCGTACCGTGCGGACCCCCTGGAACACCACCCGCATCGGACCAGGAATAACTGTTATCCTTATCGGTAAGACCCCCCGCGTCGTCGGTCTTCTGCCACTCGAGACCCGCCTGGTGGTCGATCACCGTGCCGAGTCCGGTGTCCTCGTAACGAGTCGCCGAGCAGCCACCCGTATCAAACACGCAGCCTGAACCGCAAGCCAGCCCGCTGCCAAACTGCCCCTGGCCAGCGCAGGTATCACCATTCAAGTCGCCAAAGTCGCAATCTTCGCCCGCGTCTACGATACCGTTACCGCAGTCTACCGAGCAGGTCGGCGCGTTTCCACCAGCCAGCAGCGTAGCGATCTCGGCCGTGTCCAGCGTGATGCGCGAGTCCATCGAGGACTGGTCGCCCTCGCTCGGACAGTTACCGGCACCCGCCTTGTTTTCGGCCTTTGCCCACTTGTCTGCAAACTTCGTCTCGCACTTGGCGTAGTCGGCCGCCTCCCCCTTTTTTACGGCCTTGGAGTCGGCCTTCAGCCGGCATGAACTGTACTTGCTGGCCTCCTTGAGCTTGCCCGACTCGCACTTGACCGCCGGGTCGGCAGCCAGCGCGGTTCCCGCGACCAAGGCCGCAGCGGCGGCACAGGTAAGAGCAAACGATACGAGAGACTTAATAGACATGGTGGGTTCCCTCCCGGAGACCCGCGAGCCTAGCACCATTGCCGGCTGTCTGTCCATGTATGCGCCCCCCCTGCGTGGGTGGGTGGGTGATGAGTGCGCCCGGCAAGATTCGAACTTGCGACCCCCAGATTCGTAGTCTGCTGCGAGCAACAACCAGCAACAGCCAGCAACACGTAGCAACGTGTCATTGCAGGCCGTTACACTACTGCTGTTGTCGTAGGCAGTCGAGGAGAATCGTGGGTTGTTGTCCCCAATTGTCCCACCAGTGTCCCACGGAGACGCGGGTGCCAGGGAGACGCGGGGCCAGCCACTCACCGCCGGTGTTTACCCGAACCCCTGCCGCGCTACCCCCAAAGACAAACGCCCCGGCGAAGTTCCCTAGTCGACTGACTAGACTTAAGCAAGGAACTTGCCCAGCAACGGGCCGCATTCAGTCAATTACCCTATGAGGGTGACAATCGACGCGGCAAACGCACAGGGTGTGCGGCAGGCCGTTGTTGCCGGCCTGCCGCCGGCGGTACCTAGTCGAGGTCGCGGTCGTACAGCCGCCAACCCTTGCGGATTTTCGTCCACTCGCCGCGGATGACCGCGACCTCATTCGCGATGCCAACCTGCGTTACCATACGAGGCAGCGTCGCCGCGGACAGATCTCCATAGGCCTTAACCTTGAACGAGTACGACTGATGCCCTTCGGACTTCTTCTTCTTCTTCTTCAGTTTGACGACCGCAACGCCGGGGTCAGAATTTTCCCCACGTCCCAGCAGCTTGTTCTTGAATCGGTAGCGGGTTCCTCGGGCGTTACCCGCGAGGATGCCGCTCGGTAGTTGCCCAGTGAAGATGACACCGTTCTCGTTACTCAGAACAATATGAAACGGCGCTCCGTCTGCCCGCACGTTCAGCTGATTCCTGAATGTTGCGTGGACGAACAGGAAGTCGAGCTCACCTTCTTCCTTCGCGAAGAAGATACGCCCTGGGTCGCGGGTTACATTAGTGCAGGAAGCAGCGAACGAACAGTCTACTGAACATGACACCTCGCCCACGCACTGGGAGGACCGCTGGACCACCCTGCAATCTTTATGCGCCAGGCACGGCGTGGCAAAGTCGAAATCGCAAACCGCCGGGCACTGCACTGTATCCTGACAATCGATCAACAGATCCCCGTCGTTGTCTACGCCGTCGTAGCAAATCTCCGAGCCAGGAACTCCAACCGGCTCGCAGGTTTCACCCGCCGTCGTGTTGGTTACGCCGTCACCGCAGGAGACCGCCGAGCAGTCCGAGTCGCAAGTCGCCGACTCGCCACCGTCGTCGC
>LWDU01042650.1_pt2 | contig 29232 bp, 30 predicted proteins | sample 727161 | NCBI WGS metagenome assembly LWDU01 (sample SAMN04566230, study PRJNA314399) | hydrothermal vent metagenome | isolation source: deep sea hydrothermal plume seawater | place: Mexico: Gulf of California, Guaymas Basin | collected 2004-07-11
CCACCATACCTTCTAGCAATACTTTTTGCGCATAGGCAATGATGTATTCAACACCATTTGATTCAAGATGAATATCGCCATCATTGCGCTCATCAAAACCCATCATATATTGAAAGCCTTCTTCTGTTTGGTCAGCAGCAAATCGAATGGTTAGCCCTTGATTTTCTGGGTTGTGAGTTGATAAAGAAATCTCTTCTGCAGCTTTTTTTGTAATTGTAATCATGTTGTTTTAGAATTAGTTTTAATAAAATCGACAAATTGCACTACCCACTGATTACCAGCAAGATTGCGAAGATGTGTATATGAGGCTAATAAATTATATTTAATAATGCCATCACGCTTATTATCCACGCCTACACCACGCAAAACCTCAAAAGCATAACGTGTATTGGTATCAATATTTTCTAGCTTGGAATAATGAAATTCATGTGCTTTAATACATTCAGATACGCCACTCCATGGGTGGTTATCATTCGGCGCAAGCTGAACATAACCCCTACCAATTGGCTTAGGTGTCATCCTGGTATCTGCATCAATCACACCAACCATTGGATAACATCCATCTTTAGTAATTATTTGACTAGTCAAATACATTAATCCGCCACACTCGGCATAGGTCGGTAGACCTTGTTCAATTTTGTTTTTTATATCAGACAGTAGTAAAGTATTACCACTAAGCTTATCTAATTGCATTTCAGGAAAGCCGCCGCCTATAAACAAACCGTCGCAATCAGGTAAATGTTGATCTTTAAGAGAGTCAAAATAAGTGATGTTCACACCTAATTGCTTGAATTGATCAAGGTCATCTTGATAATAAAAACCAAAACTACTATCTTTAGCAATTGCCACCGTAAGCTTTGTACTTACAATATTAATAATTTCTTTCTTAGCTTTTGGCTTAGGCGCTTGCAGGTTTAGTATTTTGTCAATATCAACCTGATCTGCAATAATGCGAGATGCAGTATTGATAAATTGTTGTGATTGTGGGGTTTCATTGGCAGGCATTAAACCTAAGTGGCGTTCATCAATAATTAGTTCAGTGGATCGACGAATAGAACCAATTATATCAAGATCTGTGTAATGTTCGATTGCTTGAATTAATTTAGACTCGTGCCGATCCCCAGCAACCTTATTAAGAATAACCCCTGCAATAACAACATCAGAGTCGAAATCTTGATAGCCTTTCACTAAGGGTGCTACACCACGAGTAATCCCGGTAGAATCTACTACCATTATCACTGGTAGATTTAGTAGCTTTGCTAAATCAGCATTAGCATCACCACCGGTAACATTCATGCCGTCATATAAGCCTTTATTACCTTCGATAAGGGAAAAATCTACCAAGCTATCTTTTGAGCGGTAAAGCTCAATTATTTCAGCTTCAGACATATTGTAAAAATCAAGGTTATAGCAAGATTTATCGCTGGCTTGAGAGAGCCAAATTGGATCAATATAATCTGGGCCTTTTTTAAAAGGCTGAACAGTAAGATTTAGCTGGCTTATAGCGCCACAAATCCCCAGACTAACAACTGTTTTGCCTGAGGATTTGTGTGCTGCAGAAAGAAAAACGGACATTACGCGCCCTACTTTGTTGCTGGCTTATTTTTTATGATGCGGATCAACAACATCATCTGCTAAGCTTTCTGGCAAAAATGGTAAGAATTTAACAAGGTAAGTAATTGCGATTATTGCTACTGCAACACCTCCCAATCCTAACATAAGCTCTGGTAATGTAGGTGTATAACTAGCAATCGTGCCATATCCCTCTAAAATTTCTTTGCCTGGGAAAAGCTCCATTGGATAAGCTTGACCACCAATAATGATTACATAAAGCTGGATTAAACCACCTAAGATAATCAAAACAGAAGCTAAACCAAGCATAGTACGGTTGCCTTTAGTAGCTGGTGAGTATAGCAATGCTAATGGTACCAAGCTACCTAAGATGATTTGACCATACCAAAACAACTTAGTATAAATACCACCATCTAACAAAATGAAGTTTTCAACACCTGAATTTTCAGCTAAATACAAATTACCTAGATGGTAAACCGCAACAAAGTACAGTACAGCTGCAACAAACACACCTAGTAAATTACTTAAACGATTAACAGTGGCATCACCTAAAGGACGAGCTGTCCATTTGTAACTCGCCATCAATACCAAGATAAAGAAAGCTAAACCAAAGGCAAATGACATAATCACAAACATAGGTGCCATAATCACAGCATCGTATGCTTGACGAGCTACTAGGAATCCAAAAATTGAACCAGTACCAGTGGTTAAGATTAAACGCCACGTAAACGCAGCAATACCAACGCTGCGACTGTATTTGTTCATTCTACGCTCAAACATCATCCACAAATAAACACCAACGATAACAAAGAAACCATTATATAAAATGATATTCCAAGCAAAAATTGAGTTAAAGTTATACTCAGTCATAGCTACAATTAAGCGATCAGGGCGACCCAAGTCTAGCACTAACACCATTAAACCACCAGCAAGCAATGCCAAAGCAACAAGACCTGACAAACGAGACAGAGGCTTATATACTTTTTTGTTAAATACTGAAGCAATAGAGGCGATATTTAAAGCGCCCGATGCTGCAACAATTAAAAATAAAGCAAAGACATGTGGCATACCCCAAACGATACGATTACTCATACCTGTGACATGGTGTCCATTATGCTCCATGAAATAAACACTACCCAATGCAGCTAAAATAAAAGCGCCTAAACCTGCAACTAATGCATAGAAACCTAGACTCTTACCTTGTGTTTGTTCGTAACGAATTATGCTCATAAACTTCTCTTAAATTCCACTATAGCGTACAGCTGTGTTTAAATTTAAATCTGCACGGATTTGAGTACTTTGAACTTTCTTTAATGTTTGATTGATCTTACTACTTGAATCATAAAGATCGCCAAAAATAACCGCATCACTATTCACACTTGCAACACAAGCAGGCTGCTCACCCTTGTCTACTTTGTGTACACACATTGTGCATGACTCAACAGTACCTTTACCTCTAGGCATATGTTCTTTTTGATCTGTTAACTCTTCATGAACAAAAGATCTGGCTTCGTATGGACATGCCATCATGCAATAACGACAACCAATACAAAGATGCTTATCTACTAATACAATACCGTCTTCACGCTTCATTGAAGCGTTTGTAGGGCAAACATCTACACATGGTGGCTCTTCACAATGCTGACACATTAATGCAAGATTACTAATGCGGCCAGTAGCCGTATCTTTAACCTTTAATTTTTTAATCCAGCTAGCTTTTTGATCACCTGTTGAAAGTTTATCACTACCCCAGCCATGCTCTTTTTGACAAGCACTTACCATGCCATCAATATCTGTCTCAGTAAGGCGGTTAGTATCAATTAACATACCCCAGCGCTTTTCATTAGTAACTGGGTTCTCATTAGCATTAACAAAAGTTGTTAGTGTAATGCCAGTTGCTAAAGTTGCTACGCCTGCAGTTGTCGCTGTCGTCGTTTTAATAAAATCACGACGGTTAATAGTTTTTTCCATTATTTAGCTCCTTGTGCAGGGGTGGTGCGGTGACAACTGAAACAATCCACACTTGTTGCAACTTGTTTATGGCAAGTTGAACAAAATTGACCTTCAGAATTCACAGGATGATAATCGTTAGAATTATCTTTTTTAGTTGCATGACAAGTTACACAACCCTTAAGAGAATATTCTTTAGTTCGAACACCCTCTCTTAGAGTTTTATCACGCTTATGATTCAAAAATTCTGGATGCATCTTACGAATCACTGAAATACTTTCATGATAAGTTTTTCCAGAATCTTTAATTGAGTGCGCTTCGTCACCCATAGTATGAGATTTATGACCATGCGCAAATGCACCGGTCATAATCAAACTAAAAAATAATACAATCCAACGATTCATAATCCCTCTCTTCACTAAGTTAAATCGAATTACTCGCCTAGACCCATTTGGATATAGCCAGTAGGACATACGTCAGCACAAATATGGCAACCAACACACTTATTGTAGTCTGTATCAACGTAACGACCTAAAGTGGCTTGATCTTTCTTAACTTTGAATACAGCATCTTGAGGACAGTACATCACACAGTTGTCACATTCGAAACATAAGCCACAAGACATACAACGACCTGCTTCTGCTTGAACCTCTTCTTCAGAGTAACCAATTAAGCGTTCTTCAAAGTTACCTAATACATTTTCAACATCAACCAATGTATGGTTACGTGCATTACGTTCTTCTTGATCGAAGTGACCTAGGAATAATTCTGTATGAGAAATAATTGATGCATAAGCACGGTCTTCATAGTTATGAATTGCATAGTCTGCTGTATCAGTAGCTTCACCCGCTTCGCCGCCTTTCTCATAATCTGAAGGAGAGAGATCCCACTCGTCAAGTTTCTTAGCAAGATCAAAGTAATGTACGTCAACTTTACTACGAGCTCTTTGTTTATTGCCAGTAAGGTAGTCATCAATACTTTCAGCTACGATACCAGCTTGGCCAATCGCAGTTGTTAATAAGTGAGGACGAACAACATCACCACAAACAAAGAAGCCTGGCTTGTTAGGCACTTGGTAGTTCTTATCAGCATCAATAAAGCCATATTCGTTAAAGAACGAATCATCCATGCCTTCAGAATCAACACTTTGTCCAATTGCAGATACGATTAATTCACACTCGATATCAAACTCTGAGCCTTCAATAGGTGTATTACCATCATCTTCTAAACGAACAAAGCGTAATGCAGTAGCACGACCATCAGCATTAGTAATAACTTCAACTGGGCTCAATTGACCTTGAATGTCAACACCTTCACGTGTTGCATCATCAATCTCTTCTTGTGCCGCAGGCATATCTTCAACCGTTGAACGTGTTGTTAATAATACATCTGCACCAAGGCGCTTTGAAGTGTCAACAACATCATGAGCTGTGTCATTGAAAATAATGTGCTCAGGACGATCTTTTTCTGCAATATTTGTAATATTACCTAAACGACGAGCAACTGATACAACGTCAATAGAAGTATCACCACCACCAATACAAATCACTTTACCAGTGATGTGCTGTAAACGACCTTGGTTATATGCTTCAAGGAATGCAACACCAGATACACAGTTTGTAGCTTCGCCGCCCGGGATAGGTAATGTACGACCACTCATTGCACCGATAGCAAACAAAACAGCATCGTAATCTTTTTCTAATTCTTCAACCGTTACATCAACACCAACTTTAGTGTTCATTTTAGTTTCAACACCGGTAGCAATAATACGTTCAATTTCATGAGCTAATACATCGCGTGGAACACGATAATCAGGAATACCGTACATCATCATGCCGCCTAATTGCTCGTATTTTTCAAATACTGTTACTGCATGACCTTGACGACGAAGCTGTAAAGCAGCCGCCAAACCGCCACAACCACCACCAATAATAGCAACTTTTTTACCAGTATCTTTAGCAGTAATATCAAATGTGTAGCCTTCTTTTTGAGCATTATCACCGATGAATTGCTCAACAGCGTTAATACCAACCGTATCTTCAACTTCGTTACGGTTACAGCCATCTTCACATGGTGCAGGACAAACACGGCCCATAACTGATGGGAACGGGTTAGCGTCTGTAGAACGACGGAATGCATATTCTTGCCAAGTCATGTCACCTGCAGGCTTTTCCATACCACGCACGATATCTAACCAACCACGAATGTTGTGGCCTGAAGGGCAAGAACCCTGACAAGGAGGAGTTTGCGTTACATAAGTAGGACATTTATGAGTAGTGTCTTCCTTGAAGATCATCTGATTCCATGGAACATGACTCTCATCTTCATCTTTATAAAGTCTAAAAGTATGGTTTTCACCCTTAGTAGGTTTTCCGTAAGCATTCTTTTGCATAATAAATCTCCTTATTTTTGTTCAGTTTCTACAACTTCCGCTTCGTCTGCGTCGTTGATATCAGTTTGTGGCTTGTCCAAAATAATTGCTGCGCTCACCAATTGGTGAATACTGACAATCATGTATGGATCAAAATCAAATTTAGGTAATACCTTGCTAAATTGCGATTTACAAATCGCACAAATAGCGGCTAAAGTATTAACGCCTTCGTTCTTTTCTACTTCTTTAAGCGCCTGCATTCTTGGCATAGCACCTTTAACACGAATCTCCATAAGATCATCAGTTAAAAGACCACCACCACCGCCACAACAGAATGTTGACTCTTTAATAGTAGATCGTTCCATGTCGACGTAATTATTACAAACTGCTTTAATTACTTCTCGTGGAAGAATAAATTGTCCGCCTTCAATACCGCCCATGTTCGTTGCACGTGCAACATTACAAGAATCATGGAAAGTAACAGTACGGTCATCGTTTTCTGACTTATCAAAGTTTAATTTACCCCTTTGAATTAAGTCATATGTATATTCAATAATATGTTGCGGCTGAGGATATCTATCATCCAGCTGCTTTTGCAATTTCATTGCATGCTCATCACTTGATTGAGCACCAGCACCAACACCACTTAAGGTATTCCAGAAGCTATAAGCAACACGCCATGCATGGCCACATTCACCAACCATAACACGTGAAACTTCAAGATCAAGTGCAGCTTTACGAATTCTTAGAGCCGCTTTGCGCATGATATCGTATGAACCAATAAACATACCAAAGTTTGCACCTTCGGCAGCGTAAGAACTCATTGTCCAAGAAACACCATCTTGATAGAAAACCTTGCCATAGCCGATTAATCCGTCAATATGTGGCTCAGCAAAGAAATCAGCTGAAGGAGTGATCAATAAGATTTCAGCACCTTTTTGATCTAGCGGATATTTAACAGGTGCGCCGAAATCTTCTTCAACTTCTTCTTCAAGATCTAGCAACGTATCTCTTAATGCAGGCTCAGGTAAACCAAGGTTATTACCAATAGTTAACGCTTTACCAAGAATTTGGTTACAGTATTTTTGACCAACACCAATTGTATCTAGTATTTCACGTGCAGCCATCGAAATTTCAGCAGTATCAATGCCATACGGACAAAATACTGAACAACGACGACACTGTGAACACTGATGAAAATAGTTATACCAATCATCAATCATTTCATCATCTAAATCTTTAGCACCAACTAATTTAGGAAAATGCTTGCCAGCAAATGTAAAATAACGACGATATACACTACGGAATAAATCTTGACGTGCTACCGGCATATTTTTAGGGTCAGAAGAACCAAGGAAGTAATGACACTTGTCAGTACAAGCGCCACACTTAACACATGAATCTAAAAAGACCTGAACAGAACGGTATTTAGATTTAAGATCGCCCATTTTTTCAATGGCAACCTCTTTCCAGTTATCAATCTTTCCACCAGGAAAACCTAAAGGTGTCTGGAACTATTCTACAGATTTAAACGGGCCATCACCATCCATAATCCCTGGGTTTAACTCTGGGATTTCAATGTATGTTGGTAATTTAGGGATATCAAATTCTTTAGCAGCCATCTTATTCGTCCTTACCTAATGTTTGATCAAGCTTTACAGTATTCTCTTTTTCTTGTTTTAATGCCCAAGGAGATATGTGACGTTTTTTACGTGCATTATCAACTTGATTAAGTGTTGGGCTAAAGAAAATACCCGGCACATGTAATAATTTTGAAATAGGGAATATTGCTAACAATACAAAAACCAAGAATAAATGCACTAAAAAGTGAGTTTCTGTCGGTAAGTTAACCCAATTAAAAGTTACTAGGCCAGTTGCAAAAGACTTAACCATCATCACATCTGTATGGTTATCAGTAAACGTCATAACAACACCACTAACACCAATAATAATAAGCATTAACAACATCAAGTAATCACTTGGTGCTGAAATATAACGAATACGTGATACAAATATACGACGCACCAATAAACCACCCAAACCAATAACCATTGCAAAAGCAGCATATTTAAAAGGCTGGATTAACAAGAAAATTTCAGGCAAGTCACCTGGAATGAAGTAACGTAAATGACGAACTAAAACTAATAGTAAGCCAAAATGAAATAAGAATCCGAATAACCAGATCCATTTGTTTGATCGGAAAAGACTTTCAAATAAAGTCACTTCTCTGATCATTCTGAAAACCACACCTGTTTGTGTTAATGGGGTTGGTGCAGTTGGAATTTTTAAAGGTACAGGGGTAGTAGAAAATTGATAAATTTTTCTACCCATGCCCACAATAAAAATAAATAGGGAAATGTAAAATAAAGCGGTAAAGATAATGCTTACAGTTGACATATTGCTCTCAAACTTAATGTTTAAAAAATAAAAAAACACCTGCAAAAATGCAGATGTTTTCTACTTAGAAGTATCTAATTAGATACAACCAGTTGGCTTTGGAAGACCAGCGAAACGACAACCTTGCTTACCAGGACCATAAGGGAATAAAGAATAAAGGTACTTAGAGTTACCTTTGTCTTTACCCATTTTCTTAGCGATCGCTTTTGTAAGTACACGTACTGCAGGTGCAATTTGGTACTCTTCAAAATAGTCACGTAAGAAATCAATAACGCCCCAATGCTCTTCTGTTAACTCAACATCGTCATCTTTAGCCATTTGAATGCAAATATCTTTATTCCAATCTTTAAGGTCTACCAAGAAACCTTCTTCATCTACTTCAGCGCCACAAATCTGTGCCATAATCGTACTCCTATATAATAATGATAGTTAAACCCAAGAAACCGCAGTTCCATGTTCAACAACTAAATCAACAAAACCTGCATAATCAACTAATTTGATATTGTCTGCTAGTTTTGAAGAAATTCCTCTCGCTTCAACGTCACCTTGAAGTGCAAATACACGGCCCTGAGCCGCAAGATCTGCAATCATTGATGATTTTGAATTATTCGCCGCATTAATCACACCGTCTTCTATAAATAAAATGACACTTGTATCGTCAATAATATTTACACAAGACTGTAATGAATTACGCTCGAAAGATGATTTATTTACTGTATGTAACATATTAAACCTCTCTTAGAAACTTAAGCAAACGTCTTGTTCAGACATGATTGCTTTAAGTTCTTCGTTAGTAACAACTTTAACAGAAGATTTTTCTGCCCAGTCGTCATCTTCATCTTCATACACTAAAGGCATGATATCTGATTCAGACAAACCTCTCTCTTCTAAAGATTCTTTAGAAACATAAAGTTTATTGATATCGTAATCACCCAATGCGTGAAAAGTTTTAGAAAAGTTCTTCATGCCAATGCCATCAGTATTTTGACCTTCAACGATTTGGTATACACCATCATCGATAAAAGCTAAAGACACATCTTGCTCAAAAGCGGCAGCAATTAACACTACCTCTAATGATTCGATTGCATAAACGGTGCCAAATGAAGATCGGCGATTTAAATACATAAATTTCTTTGTAATAGCCATCTTAATCTCCAAATACCACTAAACGATCACTTTGAATACCTGCTTCAATTAACTGACCTAAGCCAGAAATACGAAATGCAGGATGCAAGTTGTTACCTTCAATAGAGTTTTTAGTTGCTTCTGACTCGTCAAGCATACCTCGACGAAGTGCAGCAGCTACACAAACTACTAATTCAGGATTTCCGTCAGCATCTTTAATATCTAAAGAAGCCCAGTTGTTAACAACATGGCGATCATCTTGTGGTGGCAATGTAAAACTAGACGCATTATTCACACCATCATGGTAGAAAAAAACACGCATAATTTCATGTCCGTTTTCAATCGCTGCTTTAGCGAATTGGAAGGCCGTATCAGACGCTTGGTGCTGATATGGACCTTCATTAACTTGAATTGCAAACTTCATAACAAATTAACCTTAAAAACGAATGTGTGCAGAAGAGTTAAGCTCGTGACGTGAGCCTTTCCAATCATTGATATGGAATTTCGTGAACGGTAGTCCTGTCTTCTGAAAGAATGCTGGCCAACCGATACGCTCAACCCACTCACCAACTCTTTCCCAGTCACGTGCATCTTCTTTATAAACACTTAAGATATTCTTAACTACAGCACCAACTTCCGGCCATCTAGGTGGGTTGTTAGGTAAGTTAGAAGCAACTAATTTATGGAAAGAAGGCTTAGATCTCGCATTAGAGTTCTTACCACCGATCCATAAAGCAATCTTAGAGTTCTCAGGATCGTTAATCTGCATTGGAGGACATGGTGGGAAACATGCACCACAACAGATACATTTCTTCTCATCAACTTCCAATGTAGGCTTACCGTTAACCATTGCAGGACGAATCGCAGCAACTGGACAACGAGCAACAACCGTAGGACGCTCACAAACCATTGATACTAAATCATGGTTAATCTTTGGCGGCTTAGTGTGCTGAATGTTTAATGCGATATCACCTTGACCACCACAGTTAATCTGACAACATGAAGTTGTCATGTGTACACGGTTAGGCATTTCTTCACGAGTAAATTCTTCGTGCATTTCATCCATTAATGATTTAACAACACCTGACGCGTCAGTACCCGGGATGTCACAATGTAACCAACCTTGAGTATGTGAAATCATAGTAACTGATGGGCCAGTACCACCCACTGGGAAGCCTGCTTCAGTTAAAGCTGATACTAATGCATCTACTTTAGAACCGTCTGCAACCATGAATTCAACGTTTGAACGCATAGTGAAACGAACAAAGCCGTCAGCGAATTCATCAGCAATATCTGCTAAATTCTTAATAGTGTAAACATCCATTTGACGAGCCGTACCACAACGAACTGTGTAAATTTCTTCATTGTTCTTTGAAGTATGACGTAATACGCCTGGACGAGGACGGTCATGGTATGCCCATTGGCCGTAATTACGGCGCATAGTTGGGTGCATGTATTGAATAGGATCTGGACAGCCAGATTCAATTGGCATTCTTGGTGCTTGAGCCATTTTTATCTCCTTAATATATATAGATGGGTAAATTTAATCACCCGTAAAATTTTTTATTTGTGGTTAAGTCTTAAGCGTTAGCAATATTATCTGGCAAGTTTTCAGCTTTGTTCTCAAACCATTTAACTGCTTCTTCATCCCAATCATCCATACGTACGTATGAAGAAGTACGGGTAGAGTTAATCATGTTTGGATCAACATTAATACCAATGCCTTCAAGGAAATTTACTACACCAATACGCTCAATCATCTCACCTGTGCGTTCGTGCTCTAATGCATTTTCAGCGAAGAAGTCAACAACTTCACCAGCAAGATCTTCAATCTTTTCTAAGTCATCAGCAGTATCCATCTTCATGAATGGAACAATTACTGAACCGAATAAATCACCGATCTTCAATGTACGCTTACCACCCATAATGATCATTACACCTTTGTCATCGCCAGTAGCTAAGATAGGCTCTACATCACCTTTAGCGATATATTTATGAGTCAATGGAGAAGTAACGTTTAAACAATGCATACACTTAACACAGTTCTTATTGTCAATTGTTAACGAAGTATCTTCGTTGATTGTCATTGCAGAAGTAGGACAACGAGAAGTAATGTTTTCAACTACGTACTGAGTACCTTTGTCAGCAACCATTGCTTTCCATAGGTTCTGGTTGATTTTAATATCATCTCTCCAAGTACCGATAGTTGCAAAGTCAGCACGTTGTACTGTATTCATACAGTCGTTTGCACAACCAGAAACTTTAAACTTCATTTTGTATGGTAATGCAGGTCTGTGCATGTCATCAAGGAAAGCGTTTACTAATGTACGTAATACTGCTTGCTCGTTAACGTTTGACATTTCACAACGTGAAGCACCAACACAAGACATACCTGTACGTACTGCTGGACCAGCACCACCTAAATCAAAACCGTAGTCATTGAATGTATTGAAAATTGTTTGAGTAGTCTCTTCAGTTGCACCTTGTAACATGATGTCGCCTGATTGACCGTGGAATGCTATTAAACCAGAACCACCGTTATCAGTAAACATATCACACATGTCACGTAAAAGTGTTGACGTGTAATGCATACCTGCTGGCGGCTGAATTCTTAATGTGTGGAATTCACCTGCTGCTGGGAACTTGTAAGTACCGTCTTCATTCTTTAATTCGTTGAAACGTGGAATGATACCGCCACCGTAACCGATAACACCAACTGTACCACCTTTCCAGTAACCTTTTTTAGTTACGTAAGATGTCTCAAGTGTACCAAGTACGTCACGTGCCATGTCAGCACCTGCGTGCGTATCGTTTGCTAATCTCTTAAGACCAGTTACAAACGAAGGCCATGGACCATTTTCCAACTCATCAAGGTTGGGTGTGTTATATAGCTCTCTTGCCATTTTATCTCTCCGATATGTTTAATAAATCCCGAAAGTCAATCGCTTTTAGGATGTGAACGAAACAAATTATACTTAATTGCAAGTAAATATCACTATTTAATAGTGATATTATTGACTACCTCTTAGGGGGTATAGATGACTCTATTGAACGGAAGGATTGAGTTGGTTAGCTTTTTTAACGTAAATATTCATCAACACGATTTGCAACGCCACGACCTTCGTCGATTGCCCAAACAACCAAAGATTGTCCGCGTCGGCAATCACCTGCGGTAAAGATACCCGCTTGAGATGTTTGATATTGACCATAGTCGGCTTTGTAATTTCCGCGATCATCTAGATCGATGTTTGCGTCATCACTTAAATAATGTTCTGGCGAAACAAAGCCCATTGATAATAATACCAACTGTGAATTCCAGGTTTTTTCAGTACCTGTAATTTCAGTCAGTTGGCCGTTATTAAATTCTACGTTAATAGTAGTTAATCCAGTTAACTTGCCTTGATCATCTTTAATAAACGACTTGGTCATTAATTGATATTGTCTCGGGTCATTACCAAACGCCAATTCCGCTTCAGCATGGCCATAATCAACACGATAGATAAGCGGCCAAAGTGGCCATGGATTATCATCAGCACGATCAACTGGTGGCTGAGACATTAACTCAAAGTTAACAACGGATTTAGCGCCTTGGCGAATGGCCGTGCCAATACAGTCTGTACCCGTATCGCCACCACCAATAACAATCACATCTTTACCTTTGGCAGATAATTCAGACTCATCAGCATAACCCTTATCTAATAAACTTTTTGTATTTGAAGTTAAATACTTCATCGCCATATGCACGCCACTAGCATCACGATTTTCAACCGGTAAATCTCTAGCTTCACTCGCACCCGTGGTAAAAATAATCGCATCAAAATCTTTTTGCAATGAATTTGTAGTGATATCTTTACCAACATTAACATTGGTAATAAATTCAATGCCACTATCTTTCATTAAGTCGACTCGGCGATCAACAACATCTTTGCCTAGTTTCATATTTGGAATGCCGTACATTAACAACCCACCAATACGATCATCACGTTCAAATACAGTAACGCCATGGCCTAATTTATTAAGCTCATCTGCTGCTGCCATACCTGCAGGACCAGAACCAATAATGGCAACTTTTTTACCTGTTTTGTGTTCAACGGTATAAGGCTTAATCCAGCCTTGCTCAAAACCTTTATCAACAATCGCTTGTTCGATATTTTTAATCGTTACTGCAGGATCGCTAATACCTAAAACACAAGAGCCTTCACACGGAGCTGGACAAACGCGGCCAGTAAATTCTGGAAAATTATTGGTTTTTAATAGTCGTGTTAATGCCTCTTGCCATTTGTCGTTATAGACAAGATCATTCCATTCTGGAATCAAATTATCAATTGGACAGCCGTTACTCGATTGACAAAAAGGAACGCCACAATCCATGCATCGTGCGCCCTGTTGTTTTAGGTGTGCTTCATCATGAGTGCCGGTAAAAATTTCACCATAGTCTTTAAGACGCAATTCAACAGCACGATAATCTTCTGTTTTTCGATCAAATTCTTTAAAACCAGTAACTTTTCCCATCTCTCAAACGTCTAAAACTAAATCGCAACATTATACACCCCAACAGTCTATTAAAGAAAGTCCATGGAATGCTTTTAAGAAATTGCTATAAAAAAAGATCAAATAGTTTGCTTGTTTAGCCGATCGATTGACTGTATAATTGCCCTTTTTTAGAAGCATATATTTAAAGGATAAGTTCAAATGAATTTAATTGACCAAATTGAAAACGAACAGTTAAGATCAGATATTCCAGATTTTTCTGCTGGTGACACTATTATTGTACAAGTAAAAGTACGTGAAGGCGATCGTGAAAGATTACAAGCATTCGAAGGCGTTGTAATTGCTAAGAAAAATCGTGGTATCGGCTCTGCATTTACTGTTAGAAAAATTTCACATGGCGAAGGTGTTGAAAGAGTTTTTCAAACGCATTCTAAGATGATTGATTCAGTTGAAGTTAAGCGTCGTGGTAAAGTTCGTCAAGCGAAGTTATACTACCTTCGTGAACTTACTGGTAAGAAAGCAAGAATTAAAGAGAAATTGGCTAAGAGATAATCTAGCAACATTTCTTTATAAATACCGGATGTTATCCGGTATTTTTTTGTCTAAAATTTAACAAATGGAAAATGAAGTTTTAATCAATCAATTTTTAGATCATTACTGGCTATCATCTGGATCTAGTAGTAATACGCTTAGTGCCTATCGATCTGACCTTAGTCTATTTTCCAAGTGGTTAGGCAGCCCATTGGCCGATATAACCGATGACACAATTACACAATACTTCACCCATCGACAAGCAAAAACCAGCAGCGCCACACAAGCAAGAATCTTAACTTGTTTTAGAATTTTTTATCAGTATTTACTTAATCAAAAATTAATAACCAACAACCCCACAGCCAAACTCCACCATCCCAAGCAATCACAAAAATTACCGGTTTTTTTAAATATTGAGGAAGTAAACAGCCTGCTTGATGCGCCAGATTCAAATAGCTTGTTTGGTATGCGAGATCGCGCCATGCTGGAACTACTTTATTCTTGCGGATTGAGGGTTAGCGAACTGATTAACCTTGATCTTCAACATCTAAACCTCAATGATGAGTATATTCGTATTCTTGGCAAAGGTGGCAAGGAACGATTACTACCAATGGGTGAAGTGGCAATCGACTATCTTAAAATTTATGAACAAAAGGCGCGCCCACATTTACTTAAAAAAGGCCAAACTAATGGATATTTTTTGAGCAATCGGGGTAGTAATATGAGCCGTCAAAATTTTTTCTATATTATCAAAGCCTATGCACTTAAGGCTGGCATTGATAAACCCCTGTCTCCCCACACTTTGCGCCATGCTTTTGCAACTCACTTAGTGCAACAAGGGGCTGATCTTCGTAGTGTGCAATTAATGCTAGGGCATAGTGATATTTCTACCACGCAAATTTATACACATATTCAAAACGTACAGTTGAAATCTCAGCATGCAAAGCATCACCCACGCGGCTAATTTTTAGCTAAAAAAAATAAGCCGATTTAGGAAATTTTGGAGAAAGTGAATTGGCTTTAGCCAAGAGAGATATCCCTGGGATATATTTTGTTTTTAAAGTGGATTTTATTTATTTTTAGTAATTTACGAGTCAGAATTGTTTTTATTTGATAGGAGTGTACACACTAATTCACGACTGAAAATTAAACGATCCTAACAAATAAAAATTACAAATATTGGACTTCTAAAATCTCATATTGTATATCACCAGCCGGCGCCTTAACAGTCACCTCATCACCCTCTTCATTACCCATCAATGCAGCGGCAATTGGAGAATGACATGAAATTTTATTAAGCGCAATATCGGCTTCATCTTCACCAACAATTTGATAAGTGATTTCATTATCGTCGTCAATATTCATCAAGGTAATAGTGGTGCCAAATACGCAGCGACCATCTTGATTAAGTCTGGAAACATCAATGACTTGCATGCATGAAAGTTTAGATTCAATTTCTTTGATACGCCCTTCACAAAAGCTTTGTTCTTCTTTGGCAGCGTGATACTCAGCATTTTCTTTAAGATCACCATGGGCACGAGCTGTAGCGATATCCTCGACAATACGCGGACGCTCAACATCTTTAAGTTTTAGAAGTTCAGCTTCTAGTGCTTTAGCACCTAATACCGTCATTGGAATACTTTGCATCTTAATACCCTATTTGTTTAAAGATTGAATCGTTCTCACGGTAATCTGCTCATGAGTCTTTAAGCCATCAAGCATAGCAAAAGCTGCAGCAACGGTTGTAGTAAATGGCACCTTATGAACTAACGCCTGACAACGAATTGCAGCAGCGTCTTCTACACCTTGAGTATCTTCAGTAGAGTTAATGATAAGGTCGATTGCATCATTTTTAATCATATCAACAATATGTGGCGAGCCTTCAGATACCTTATTAACCATTTCACATTCTAGACCTGCTTCAATTAGTGTATTTCTATTACTACGAGTTGCCACTAAACTAAAGCCTTGTTTTGATAGTTTTTTACCCAAGTCAACTAAATCATCGCGATCTAATCGTCTTAGACTAACAAATACCGTGCCACTCTCTGGTGCACGCGAACCGGCTGCTAATTGAGCTTTGTCAAAAGCTGAGGCAAAATCATCACCTACACCCATTACTTCACCAGTTGAGCGCATTTCAGGACCTAAGATTGGATCTACACCTAAAAATTTATTAAACGGGAACACTGCCTCTTTAACGCTGTAATGTTTTGGAATAATTTCTTTGGTGAAATTAAGCTCTTTAAGTGTTTTTCCTGACATGACACGTGCTGCAATACTAGCCAATGGTGCGCTAATTGCCTTTGAAACAAATGGTACAGTACGTGATGCACGAGGATTAACCTCAATTACGTAAATCTCACCATCTTGATACGCTAATTGCGTATTCATTAAGCCAACCACATTAAGCGCTTTAGCCATGGCAACAACTTGTGTTCGCATTTCATCTAACACATCATCCGCTAAAGAATAAGGTGGCAATGAACATGCTGAATCACCTGAGTGAATTCCAGCTTGCTCAATGTGTTGCATAATACCGCCAATAACCACATCTTCACCGTCACAAATTACATCAATATCAACTTCAATGGCATGATCTAAAAATGAGTCTAATAAGACTGGCGAATCATTCGAAACCTGTACTGCTGTATGCATATAGTGATCCAACGAATCTTTGTCATATACGATCTCCATTGCACGACCACCCAATACATAAGATGGGCGAACTACTAACGGAAAGCCAATTGCATCGGCAATATCTTGTGCTTGCTCTAATGAGCGTGCTGTGCCATTATGTGGCTGCTTTAAGCCCAACTCTTTAAGTAAGGTAGAAAAACGCTCACGATCTTCAGCCAAATCAATTGAATCAGGGCTAGTACCAATAATATTTGCACCACTTTTTTCTAATGCTTCAGCAAGCTTTAACGGTGTTTGGCCACCATAATGCACAATAATTCCATCTGGGTTTTCAACATCAATCACCGCTAAAACGTCTTCTAATGTTAATGGTTCAAAATATAAGCGATCTGAAATATCGTAATCTGTTGAAACGGTTTCTGGATTACAGTTAACCATGATTGTCTCATAACCATCTTCACGTAATGCCAAAGAAGCATGTACACAACAATAATCAAACTCAATACCTTGTCCGATACGATTTGGCCCGCCACCCAAAATCATAATTTTTTTCTTGTCGGTTGGATTAGCTTCACACTGCTGCTGATAAGTTGAATATAAATAAGCAGTTTGCGTATCAAATTCTGCTGCACAACTATCAACTCGTTTAAATACTGGCTTAATATTTAATACCTTGCGTCTCTCACGCACTGCAGACTCGTTACAATTACATAATTGTGCTAAACGTGCATCGGAAAAACCTTTGCGCTTAAGCGCAAACATGGCATCAGCATCAATATCTGAAATATTGCTACCGTTAATTTGCATTTCATTTGAAACAATATCTTCAATTTGCGCTAAGAACCATGGATCAACTTTAGATAAATCAAATACTTCATCTAAGGTCATGCCCAATCTAAACGCATCAGCAAGATAAAAGATTCGTTCGCCACGTGGGGTAATACACTCAGAACGAATTTTATTGCGTGCATCATCAGCGTTTAAGTCAACAATTGGATCTAAGCCAACTTTGTCCGTTTCTAGACCCCTTAAGGCTTTTTGTAGCGACTCTTGGAAAGTTGAACCCATCGCCATCACTTCGCCCACAGACTTCATTTGTGTGGTTAAACGATCATCAGCTTTTGGAAATTTTTCAAAGGCAAAACGAGGGATCTTTGTAACAACGTAATCAATACTTGGTTCGAATGAAGCTGGTGTTTTACCGCCAGTAATATCATTATCAAGCTCATCCAATGTGTAGCCAACTGCTAATTTTGCAGCTACTCTAGCAATCGGGAAGCCGGTTGCTTTTGATGCTAATGCTGATGAGCGAGAAACACGAGGATTCATCTCAATAATGGTTAAGCGTCCATTTTCAGGATTAACCGCAAACTGAACATTCGAGCCACCGGTGTCAACACCAATTTCTCGTAATACAGCCAATGAAGCGTTGCGCATCACTTGATATTCTTTATCTGTTAGAGTTTGTGCAGGTGCCACTGTAATAGAGTCGCCCGTATGTACGCCCATTGGATCAAAGTTTTCAATTGAACAAATGATAATACAGTTATCTTTTGTGTCACGAACCACTTCCATCTCAAACTCTTTCCAACCTAAGATCGATTCTTCAACTAATAATTCGTTAGTCGGTGAAAGATCCAAGCCACGCTCACAAATTTCAATAAATTCTTCTTTATTAAAGGCAATACCACCACCAGAACCACCCATGGTGAATGATGGACGAATAACCGTTGGATAACCAACCGTCTTTTGTACGGCAAATGCTTCTTCTAATGTATGTGCAACGGCAGCTTTAGGCATGTCTAGGCCAATCTTAAGCATTGCTATACGAAATAAGTCACGATCTTCGGCCTTATCAATGGCTTCTTTTTTAGCGCCAATCATCTCAACACCATGCTTTTCTAGTACGCCGTGACGCTCTAAATCAAGCGCACAGTTAAGTGCGGTTTGACCACCCATTGTTGGCAATAATGCATCAGGCTTTTCAATTTCAATAATTTTTTCAACCGTGCGCCATTCAATCGGCTCAATGTAGGTTGCATCCGCCATCTGCGGATCAGTCATGATTGTAGCCGGATTGGAGTTAACCAAAATAACGCGAAAACCTTCTTCACGCAATGCTTTACAAGCTTGAGCGCCAGAATAATCAAACTCACAGGCTTGTCCAATCACAATCGGCCCAGCGCCGATAATTAAAATACTTTTCAGGTCTTGTCTTTTTGGCATGCTTCTTTAAATATCAATAAGGGTTAAAAGTCGTCATCGGTGACGGGCACATTGCCGTCATAAATGTCGTTGTTGCGCTTTTGTAAGTATGAAGAACGCATAGTAATATATGGATCATCAGACTGATCTAGAATATCTGTAATTGGCAACAGGTCAACACGCTTATCAACCACATTAATTACACTAACACCAACTTCATCAATCTCGCCAACCATATTTGCTGGTGATGTTAAATCTACATAAGTACCAATACCGTCCCTAACAGTTGATGGACCTAATAAAGGCAACACAACGTAAGGACCTTGTTCAACACCCCAAACTGCCATGGTTTGACCAAAATCTTCATCTTCTGTAATTAGTCCCATGTCAGAGGCTACGTCGAATAAACCGCCTAGGCCGATCGTAGTGTTAACCAAAATGCGCGCTAACGTCTCAGCGCTTTCAATTGGCTTAAACTGTAAAATTTGATTGGCTAATGTAGAGACATCAGCTAAATTGCCTAAAAAATTACCAATACCTTTTTGAGCAGCTTCAGGAATATTGTTTTTATAAGCTCTTGATACTGGCTCAAGAACGTTACTATCTAGCGACTCATTAAATTCATAAATTGAACGGTTAGTCTCTTCAAACGGATCAACTTCTTCAGCATTTACCGATAAATTAAAAGCTAAAAGTAAGCTTATTAACACCTGCTTAATCATGACATATCCTCAATAAAAGTATCAAATAAACCACTTACATCGTGCGGACCTGGTGACGCTTCTGGATGACCCTGAAAACTAAAGGCTTTTTTATCTTTAACGCGTACACCTTGAATGGTGTTATCAAACAAAGATCGGTGTGTCACTTCAAGGTTTTCAGGCATACTTCCTTCAGCCACTGCAAAACCATGATTTTGCGAAGTGATCATGACTTTCATCGTGTCTAAATCTTGAACAGGATGATTAGCGCCATGATGTCCAAACTTCATTTTTTCAGTCTTAGCACCACTCGCGAGCGCTAATAATTGATGCCCCAAACAAATACCGAAAATTGGTATATTTTTTTCTAACAAAACTTCAATATTAGCAATAGCGTAATCACACGGCTCAGGATCACCTGGGCCATTCGATAAAAACACACCATTTGGATTCATTGCTAGAACGTCATTAACTGGAGTTTGCGCATTAACCACGGTTAAATCACAACCACGATCTACTAGCATTCTTAAGATGTTCTTTTTAACACCGTAGTCATACACTACCACTTTGAATTTAGCATCTAACTTAGCAAATTCACCATTTTCTAAGAAAAAAGATCCTTCACTAAAATCGTACTGCTCAGAAGTAGAAACTACTTTGGCTAAATCTACATTTTTTAATCCAGAAAATGACTGAGCCTTAGCGATTGCTGCCGCCTCATTAATATTATCACCTGCAACAATACAACCCTTAAGAGAGCCATTTTTACGCAAATGTCGCGTTAAGGCGCGAGTATCAATATCACTAATTGCAACAATATTATTAACTTGCAAGTACTCATCTAAAGGCATAGTATTGCGCCAATTGCTATGTAGCAATGGCAAATCACGAATAATCAAACCTGCTGCATAAACCTTAGAAGATTCTTCATCCACGACATTTGTGCCAGTGTTTCCAATGTGTGGATAAGTTAGCGCAACAATTTGTTGAGTGTACGAAGGATCAGTTAGGATTTCTTGATATCCAGTCATTGAGGTATTAAAAACCACCTCACCGAGTGTTTCACCAGTGCTACCAATGGATTTTCCATGGAAAATCGTTCCATCTTCCAACGCTAATATGGCTAATAAGGCAACTTGTGACACCGGACACTCCTAAATGAAAAACTTCGAGAATTTTACCATATTACCCCGTACTTCTGAGAATCAAATAGATAAAACAACTATGTATAATCAATCTCAAAACAACAACGGAATGCAATCATGGAAATTACAGTAGACAATATCAAATGTGGCGGCTGCGCAGGTTCAATTACTAAAAAATTAACCAGCATCTTTGATACGGACAAAATTGATGTAAACATTGAACAAGGCGTTATCAGTATCGATCTTGATGACTCAAGGAAAGATGAATTGGCCAAAGTTTTACTTGATTTAGGCTACCCAGAAATTGACTCTGTTCAAGGATTTGATTCGGCTAAAGCTAAGGCCAAATCATTTGTTTCTTGTGCTATTGGCAAAATGGACAAATGATTGTTGTTGTTAATGGCAAAGAATTAGCAATAAACAACGGCGCCACTGCTGAAGACTTAATTAAGCAACTAGAATATCAACACCAGCGCATCGCCCTAGAGGTAAATGAAGCTATCATTCCAAAATCTAAACACGGTGAATTTTTACTGAATGATGGCGATCAAATTGAAATTATTAAAGCAGTGGGTGGTGGTTAAACAAACCAAGCTTTAGGAATCTCATCAACACCTAGCGGCTTAACGCTAAATTTCTGAGCAACACCTACAGTTAGCTTCACTTCTATATCCACGCTATCTTGCTCTCGACCTTGTGAATATCGAGCAAGAATTTTGGCAGCAATTTTAAGATCTTCTTGGTTAGGCTCACCATCAATCAAAGCAATTGGCCCATTACAACTTATTGGGTAGAGATTAGCATATTGATTACGATAGCCTTCTAAGAATTTAACTTCGCCCTCTTCTCTGGCAATGATCATTTTAAAACGTGGATTTGGGCGAATATGACGCCCAACTTTCAACATCATTAAATCGTCTAATTCATACTCGCGATTGCCACGTGATTGCCACATATCGACCAATTTATCTGAATATTTCTTATCCGTTAAGAAGCAACAGCCACCTGCAGGCGTCGCATAATCTTCAAAACCATATTTTTTTGCTAAAGCCATTTGTGGCTTACGCGTTCTTCCGGAAAAATCAAGTAACTTTTCACGATCAACCCAACCTTCTTTCTCTGCTTTAGTTTCCGGCAAATGTTTGGCACATAAAGGGCGTAATAGTAAATCATCTGCACCTGACTCAGCTTGCACAATTGGCATGGTTTCTTTGCGTTGCGACATTGGACGCTGACCCATTACTTCGCCAGTGATAATAAAGTCAAACTCGTGCTCTTCCATCCACTGTTTGGCTTTTTTCACCATGAAACCCTTACAATCCAAACAAGGGTTCATGTTTTTACCGTAACCGTGTTTTGGATTCAACAACACATCGCGATACTCTTCAATTACATCAATAATATGAAGCTTAATACCGAGCTGTTCAGCCACCCACAAGGCGTTATTACGCTTAGGCTTGTCACTCTTTTGCTTGCGAATAGCGTGCGTATGGCCTTCTACACAAAAACCGGTGAAGAAATTAATACCCTCAACATGAATACCTTGATCCAATAATAATTTTGTACTTAATAGAGAATCTAGACCACCTGAAATAAGTGACACTGCTTTAATTTGTTTTTTATTTGTCATAATTTATTTTCTTTTACCGTTAACTCTACACCAGTCATCTTTTTGCTCGACTTCAAGTGTTTCAAAATACTCGCCATACGCCTCTAACACTATTGGCAATTGATCTTTTAAAATTCCAGACAAAGCAATTTCGCCACCTTGCTTAACCAAATTAGAGAAATGTTCACACAAGCCTACCAAAGGATTTGCCAGAATATTTGCAATGAGTAAATCAACCTTATCAAGCTGACCCTCATCTTGCGTATGTATAACGCTAATTTGATCCTGACACTGATTAGCGCCAATGTTATTTATAGTGGCAGTAACAGCTTGCGGATCATTATCTACTGCAACCACGCTCACTGCACCTAATTTTATTGCAGCAATGGCCAAAATTCCTGTTCCAGAACCGTAATCAATTACCGTATAGCCTACCGGCATGTTTGCATCTAAATACTGCAAGCATAAATCAGTAGTTTGATGCGTCCCCGTGCCAAACGCCAAGCCTGGATCCATATCGATAACGATCGCATCATCTGGCAAACTAGCACTATCCTCCCAAGAGGGGCAAATCCAAATTCGCTGCCCAAACTGCATGGCATGAAAATCTTTTTTACATTCATCTTCCCAAACGCGATCCTTAAGTAGCTCAAAATTGATCCGGTCAATATTGCATATTTGACTAAGCATATGCCCAATATGATCTTGATCAACCTCTAAATCAAACAGAGATGTGATTGTTACATGCTGCCATAAAGGCGTACTACCCACGGGCGGTTCAAAAATTGCATCATCTTGACTGTCACTAAAAGTCACCGAAACGCTATCAAGCCCCACTAGTATTTCACTAACAAAATCTGCCTGATCTTTACTTGTTTGTAAGGTTAATTGCATCCAATCCATAGGGGATAAATTATACCTATACACACCAATTTAGATTCCCATATAAAAATACAGACTACAAATTAAATGAAATTGATATAATAACCCTTGTTTATTAAAAACAATATAGCACTTAAATTACTAGGAGATATCATGGCTAACGGCATTACAAAAGGCAACAGACCAGCTTTAGGAAGCAGCGTAGAAGCATTAAATGCATCTAACCCTTCAAACCAAAGAACGGGTAAAGAGACAACAACAACAACTCAAGACTACAAGAAAGGCATGAAGTCTGCAGAAGAGTTGGATGATATGAGATAGTTTTTTATACTATCTGTATTGAAAAAAAACCCTTGTAATGAGGGTTTTTTATTGTCTAAATTTATTTATCCATACAAACAAAACGTGTATTTACAAAGTTTTACTTTGGCTATTATTATATAATTTACCCAATTAAATTACTATGGTATTAAAGATGGCATTAGACAGAACAGGAAATGGATATTTAGTTGACCCAACTATATGGTCATTAGACATTATGCATGAGATGGCAAAAGAAGATGACATTACTTTGACGGACTCTATGGTAATGCAAATCGAAAAAGCAAGAGAGTACTTTGATGAGAACTCAAAGGTACCGCCAATTAGAACCTTTTCTAAATATGTTGGTATTGATAAGAAAATTCTTTTTAAAGAATGGTTAACTGGCCCAATGAAACCTATTACTAAATATGGTGGCATGCCTCAACCTACAGGTTGTGTATAAAAAAATTGCAATTAACCATTGCTCAATAAAAAACCCTCGAAAGAGGGTTTTTTATTGAGTGGCTTTAATAGAAATAAAACCCTAAGAATCTAACAAATCGGAAACAGAGTTCACAACACCCATCTTAACAACAGGATCTTTACCTTCTTCAATAATTAGAGTCGCTGGAACACCTCGTACACCATATTTTTGAGCATAAGCACCACCTCTATCTTCTGTTACATCAAGTATTTCAATAGTCCAGCCCAAAGATTCTAATTCTGACTTAAATGAATTAAAAATAGGCTCGTATTGTTTACAAGGTGAACAGCTCGCTGAGCTTAATTTGACAATTTTCTTAATCATAATAGTATTTCCAATATTTGTTATAAAAGGTCTTTAACCGAGCTTAGCGCTGACTCAATATTTTCTGGCTGAGTGCCGCCACCTTGTGCCATATCTGGTCGACCACCACCTTTGCCACCAACCTGTTGAGCAACATGATTAAGGATCTTTCCAGCTTGATATTTATCTGTTAGATCCTTAGTGACACCCGCAACCAATGACACTTTATCGCCACTAACCACTGCCAATACCACAACCGCAGAACCTAACTTATCTTTAAGTTTATCAGCAATATCTCGCAAGTCTTTACCACTCACACCATCCACAACAGTTGAAAGCAACTTAATACCATTAACATCTTTGGCTTGACCAACTAAATCATCACCTTGATTGCTAGCTAACTGCTTTTGAAAAGAAGCAATTTGTTTTTCCAATTCTTTTTGTTGCTTAATTAACTGCGCCNNNNTGAGTTTGATTGTCAAACTGATAAGCGCCATAGCCAGTCATTGCCTCAATGCGTCGAACACCGGCAGCAATACCACCTTCAGAGACGATTCTAAACAGGCCGATATCGCCAAGTTGATTAACATGAGTACCACCACAAAGCTCTACAGAAAAATTGTTTTTTCCCATGCTGAGTACGCGCACACTATCTCCATACTTTTCGCCAAATAGCGCCATCGCACCTTTCTTTTTGGCACTTTCAATATCTGTTACGTTAGTGTGTACAATCGAATTACCTAAAATTCTACGATTGACCATCGCCTCAATTTTATCTATATCTGCCTTGGCAATTACCTCATCGTGAGAGAAGTCAAAGCGCAACTTATCGGCATCAACTAATGAGCCTTTTTGAGTAACTGTTTCACCTAAAACACTGCGCAATGCTGCATGAAGTAAGTGTGTTGCCGAATGATTACGGGCAATACGCTTGCGCATACGTGCATCAACTTTGGCCTCAACCACTTCACCCACTTTAAGTGTGCCGTGTGAGATGGTGCCATGATGCTCAAAGGCGCCTGTTTTTTGTTTCTTTGTATTAGTCACTTCAAAAGTGATAGAGTCGTTACTAAGTATGCCACTATCACCAACTTGGCCACCCGACTCACCGTAAAAACTAGATTGAGCTAATACAACAATAGCTTGATCGCCTGCTTCAATAGCTTCAACCTGTTCTCCATCTTTAATTAATGCTTGTACAGACGAGCTATTTTCTAATTGCTCGTAACCGAGAAATTCAGTTTCTTGAGTGATATCAACACCTTTTTGAGTGGTTTTAAAATCACCTGCTGAACGTGCTCGATCACGTTGCTTTGTCATTTCTGATTCAAAGCCTGGCATATCAATCGTAAGATTACGCTCACGGGCAACATCAGCGGTCAAGTCAACTGGAAAACCGTAAGTATCATAAAGTTTGAAGACTGTTTCGCCATCAATTTCATCACCCTTTAAACCAGCAATAGCCTCTTCTAAAATGCTCATTCCCTGATCTAGTGTTTGTGCAAAACGCTCTTCTTCACGCTTTAGTACTTTTTCAACATTTGCCAATGCAAGTTTTAACTCTGGATAAACATCTTTAAGTTCTAATGCCAGTACAGGCGCTAAACGATAGAAAAACACCTTCTCAATACCAATTTTATGACCATGACGAATTGCACGACGAATAATACGACGCAACACGTAGCCACGCCCTTCATTTGAAGGAATTACGCCATCTACAATCATAAATGCAGTTGAGCGAATATGATCGGCTATAACCCGAACCGAGGCATTATCTGTTTGAATATTTTCAGCTTTAGGCGTTAAATTAACCACTGCTTTGATCAAACTATTGAAACCGTCCGTGTCGTAATTATTGTTTTCGTGCTGAAGTACTGCAGCTAAGCGCTCTAAACCCATGCCAGTATCAACACAAGGTGCTGCCAACGGCTTTAAGTAGCCATCTTCTTGTTTGTCGTATTGAGTAAATACCAAATTCCAAATTTCGATATAGCGATCGCCATCTTCATCAGCATGTCCTGGAGGGCCGCCTGCAATATCTTCACCATGATCAAAAAATATTTCACTTGACGGCCCACAAGGGCCAGTATCACCCATTTGCCAAAAATTATCCTTAGCGCCACAACGAGAAATTCGCTCTCTTGGGAAGCCGATTTCATTCACCCAAATATCTTCAGCTTCGTCATCTTCTTCAAATACGCTAATCCAAAGCTTTTCTTTTGGCAAGCCAATTTCAACCGTTAAAAACTCCCAAGCATATTGAATAGCTTCGCGCTTAAAGTAATCGCCAACTGACAAATTTCCTAACATTTCAAAGAAAGTATGGTGACGAGCAGTGTAACCAACATTTTCAAGGTCGTTATGCTTACCACCTGCACGCACACAACGCTGACAACTTGCTGCTCGTGTGTACGGACGCTTTTCAATACCACTAAAAACATCCTTAAATGGCACCATGCCAGCATTAACAAACAATAAAGTTTTATCATTATGCGGCACTAAAGATGCACTCGGCTCAATTGTATGACCTTTAGAAGCGTAAAAATCTAAGAATTTTTGTCTAATTTCAGCAGTTTTCATGCAAATATAGCGTTGTATAAAAAGGCTTAATTATATAGGGAAGTCGCTATTCTAACAACGAAGTATCACCCGCACCATGGCGAATAATTTCAATACCATCACCAGATAAATTTATCACCGTGGTTGGATCTGGTGGACAATAACCATCATCAACAATTAAATCAACTTTGTTATCAACAGCATCACGCACATCATCGATATCATAAAATTCACAACCTTCAAGAATCAATGAAACGCTCATCAATGGTTCGCTCAACTCTTCAAGCAATGCCTGAACAACACCATGACTCGATATCCTAACACCAATGGTTTTTTTCTTCTCATGCAGAAGGCGTTTAGGCACATCTTTCGTACCTTGTAAAATAAACGTATAAGCACCAGGAAGGATTTTCTTTAGTAGGCGAAAAGCATTATTATCGAGCTTGGCATATTCCCCAATATGAGATAAATCACGCATCATTAATGTAAAGTCGTGACGCTTAGATAGATTGCGAATTTGTCTAATTTTTTCTAGGCCATTTTTATTACCCAGGCTTGTGCCCAACGCATAGCCAGAGTCTGTAGGGTAGACAATAACACCACCAGATTTTAATACATCAACTACTTGAGCAACCAATCGTGGCTGAGGATTTTGAGGGTGAATTGCAATTAATTTTGCCATGACCAATCTTTCCATATAGTTTCATTAACATTTGGCATGTCTTGTAAATGCCCGATACGTACTCTTTGATTTGGCCATCCATGATAATCAGAACCAATAGACGCCAATAAACCAAACTCTTTTGCCCATTGACTAACCAGTGTTATTTCATCACCACTGCTTGAACCAGTAACAACCTCTACACCATCTAAGCCTGCACCAGATAAATGGCCTAATAGTCGCTTAATCTTGGTGTTAGTCATGCGATAACGCAAAGGATGGGCTAACACAGCCTTTCCGCCAGCTGCATGTATCCATTCAATCACTTCATCAAATTCTGCCCACTTTCCACCGACGCCACCTGGTTTTTTACCGGTTAAAAAGCGCTTAAAAACGCTACGCATATCTTTACACACACCTTCTTGTACGAGCATCTGTGCAAAATGAGTACGTGTAATCATGCCTTTTTTGGCGACAATCTTTACTTTTTCTAGTGCATTAAACACACCTGCCCCGCCCAAGCCGCGAGCCATTTTTTCAGCTCTAACCTGTCTAAAATCTTGATGTCTCTGCAACCCTTGCCTAAGCACTTCATTATCAATATCAACCCCTAGGCCAACAATATGCACCGTCATATTACTCCACATGGCAGACACTTCTACACCATGCACAAGTTGCAATCCTATTTCATCTGCTTTTTGTTGCGCCTCTAATATGCCATCAGTAGTGTCATGATCCGTTAACGCAAATACATCACAGCCTTGCTCTTTGGCCAGGAGCACTATCTCGCTTGGAGACAATACGCCATCAGAATAATACGAGTGATTGTGCAAATCTATTTTCATAAAAGCTATTATCCGCGATTAGGATCATACTCAGCATTTTTTTTGAAAAGCAAAAAAAAAAGAAACAATTTAAAGTCTATAATGACCCCTTATGAAAAAATGGTACCTAATTCAAACAAAACCTCAACAAGAAGCTGTTGCAACTCAAAATCTTTCTAATCAAGGTTTTGATATATTCCATCCAAAGGCGATGATTAAAAATAAAAGTGTATCATTATTTCCAAGATACTTGTTTATTGAGCTTGATGATAAAAACCAAAATTGGACGCCCATTCGCTCTACCAAAGGTGTGGCCAACTTTGTAAGATTTGGCTTAAATTTTGCCATTGTTCCTAATCAAATCATTAGGCTAATTAAAATACAACAACAGCAAACCATTGAAAAATTGATCAATATTTGCTCACATCAAAAAGGTGACTCAATTGAAATCCAAACGGGTGCCTTTAAAGGTCAACAGG
>LWDU01000091.1_pt1 | contig 29229 bp, 21 predicted proteins | sample 727161 | NCBI WGS metagenome assembly LWDU01 (sample SAMN04566230, study PRJNA314399) | hydrothermal vent metagenome | isolation source: deep sea hydrothermal plume seawater | place: Mexico: Gulf of California, Guaymas Basin | collected 2004-07-11
GCCAACGGTAAGCTCCCAATCCTCATTGAACCGATAGTCGACCTGTCCAAAGACGGCCATAGTCTCCCATGTGGTTCTATCGTAAGACGACCACCAAACATCTGTTGGCGCAACTGGCAGCCGGTCAGGAATATAGTAGGTGATGTAATTCAATCGATTCTGAAAACCTACAGAGTCTGCGTAATTTACGCTCATGGTATGAAAATCCCAACCTTCCTCACGTTCTTGGTAAAACAACCCAAATACCCAATCCATTTGATCGGTTTGGTTGGACAGTCTGAATTCCTGGGTTTTGGTGCTGTTCCATTGGACCAAATCTTGCCATGCGATTGTGTCGTTGTACCAGTAGGCAGTACCCACGGGTTGGAAACAATATCTGCTCCAGCCAGCCGGGTAGCCATTGTAGTAATAGCAGAAGGTTCCAAAGTAGTTCGCATAAACACTTCGGTCAAGGGTGTAGAATACATCTCTGTCAAAATAGGAGGTGGCTGAAAGCAATGTTGCCCAGCCCAGGTCTTTCTCAATGGTCAGAGACAGTTGTGTCCAATCGTCGGTGCGAGGTTCTTCGAAGAAGGCAATTTTTTGTAAATCGCCAATTGTTGGATCAAAGTTGTTGTAGCCGTCGGCATGATTCTTCTGAGCAGAAACACCTGCCTGGATGTAGCCGTCATCAAGTTCCCACCTGCCAAAAATACGCCCGCCTTCGGATTTGAAAGAGTTGACATCTTCATGGACTACACTGGGGTCCCAGTCGCTGTTTTTGTTCAAACCAAACCGAGCACTGACGCCTTCAATGTTGTCGACAAAACCACCGTCTTCTGCGGTGAATCCAACCACTCTAATGGCAAAGTTTTCGGTAACAGGCACATTGACCATGGCACTGACATCCCAGCTGTCTTCGTTTCTGGGGGAAGCAGCAGATGCCCTCATTGTCACATCAACACTGGCTTCGAATCCGCTGGGGTCAGGTTTGTTGGTGATGATGCGGATTGTGCCCGATTGAGCACTGGAGCCATAGAGACTGCCTTGAGGTCCGGAAAGAGCTTCGATACGATTGATATCAACCAAGCGAACATCGACCATCATTCCGGATTGAGTAACCGGTTGCTCATCGATGTACATAGCGACCGATTCTTCTGATATGAAAGTTCCATTATCATCAGCTATCCCACGGAAATAGACTTTACCCGTACCTGGCAGGTAATTAACGTAACTCATGGTCGGTATGAGCTTGGCATAATCCTGCATATTGACTGCCTGATTTCTTTTGATATCGCTCTCACTGATGGCTTGCACAGACCCGGCAATGTCTTGCAGATTTTGTGTTTTTTTCGCAGCGGTAACAATGATTTCTTCAAGTTGTGCCTCTGCGGTTGAATAACCCGCTAAAGCAACGGTGACGGCAGCAGCAACGGTTGTTATTTTTTGTGTTCTTGTTATGCCAGACATAATTTTAATCCCTAGTTAAGTTCAAAATTAGATTTAATAAAAAATTCGATTGTCTAAACTCTCAACAAGTTTAGCAACACCCTTCCAACGATGTTATAACATCAAAATTATATTACAAGCCTTAGCAGCAAAGAATTCTGGGGATTTATACAACGATTAGCCAGTTAAGTGTTGTTTAATAACAGTTGAATATCTTTGTAAAGAACTACAACCAAAGAAAGATTCAATTGAATGGGAAAACTGTTATTTCAAAGACAGGGATAACAATTTCTAATTACTTAATTGGTGTAGAAACGATAAGTTCACGAAACGAGAAACCGAATCATTTTTGGACCGTGATGAGATAGCATGTTGAGCGTGCGAAGCAGGTTCATTTCCTTGAGAGGCGCTCCAGCATTTCCAGGTGGCGCGTGCGGCTGATGCGATAGCGGCTGATTGCCAGTATCGCCCCCATGTAAATCACGAATACCAGTGGCCCATATACAAGCCCAAGATCGTAAATGACTTCCTGCGGAACGTCGCCGACGGCCGTTTTGGTCGGAAATGCGATCAGCGAAAGCAGGACCCCGGCGATCAAGGTGCCCAGACCATCGGCACACTTGGTTATGAACGTGATCGTAGACGAAATGACGCCCTCGTTACGTCGGCCGGTTTCCAGTTCCATTCGTTCGGTCAGGTCCGAAATCATGGAACGCCAACTGATATCGAATATCAAGAACAAGTTGGTCTCGAAGAAACCCGCCACAACCATGATCCAGAGCAAGGTGTCACTGCCGTTCTCCGGAAAGTACCCCAGCAAGCGCAAGCCGATGGGAATGACGTTAACGGTCATAGCCGCCAACAGGCCAATGATGGCGACATTCTTTTTTTCGCGCCCTTGCGTCAATCGCCTCATCACCGGTGGCAGAAACAGCGCCGCAAATGCCATGGGAGTCACGATGATAGTGATCTGTTCGCTGGTGAACTCCCAAAAATAGCTGTAGATGTAAACCCACAGCACAACGTAGGTGCCGGTTCCGGTGTAATACATCACTCCTGCTACCGTGGTCATCCGGGCTGAATGACTCTTGAATACGTCGGCAATCTGGCGAAAGAACTGGCGAACCCCAATTGATTGTTTGAACTGATGTTGCCGCAACCTGGGAATGAACCGTCTCAGGCCGATGCTGAATATCAACACTGAAATGATCATTAACGCCGCGCCAAAAACACCGGCATTCTGATAGCCGTCAGGGTTCATGACGCCATCGGGGATCTCGTTGGTGGGTACCAGCCAGATGGCATACATCAGGACCGACATGCCATTGCCGACCACCGAATAGACCACGTTAAAGCCCGTATGCAGGCGGGTCCGACCGTCGTAGTCTTCCGTAAGCTCGGCCACCATCGCATAGGTAGGCACAAGGAACATGGTGATGGCGGTGCGCATCGACGCATTGCAGATCGCGAGCCAGACGAACAGGAGCATGTCGCCTTCTACAAAGGCCGGTGGATGCCAGAGAAAATAAAATGATGCGCCCAGTGGCAGCACAGAGGCGAACAGCCAGGGGTGACGACGCCCCCATCGGGAGTGCGTGTTGTCAGACAGGTAACCAATCAGTGGATCGGTAATCGCGTCTAAAACCAGACCTATTCCTACCGCCAGACCAGCCAGCCCGGGGTCCAGTCCCATCACCTGGCTGTAGAAGATCAGGACAAAGTAATGTGAGTTGTAGAAAACGCCATACGCAGTCCCGGCGGAGCTATATGTCCAGAGCGTGGCGGGTTTTAGGTGGGTTGAACTCACTTTACTCTGGGGCTCATCGTGTCCACCGGTCGTCTGGGTCACCCGGATAGAGTCCTAGGGTTCCGCCATGGACCTGATAGCCGATGAGTCGTCGAATGCGGTCTGGATAAGAATCAGCAATCTCCCTCGGCATTGATAGATACAGATTCTCTTCTTGCCGCAACCACCCGAGGTTGTAAGTGCTACTGAGACCAAGGCGCGGCATGTCACACACATTGGCCCCGCCGCCGTGAATGGTTGAACCCTGATAAAACAGAAGCGCCCCTTTCGGCATTACCGCTTGAATCACGTCATCATCAGTGAATGATCGACCTCTATTTTTGCGATGGCTTTTGAGGACAAGTTGGGTTGCGCCATTCTCCCTGGTGAAATCGCTGAGCGCCCACATGGCGCTGATTTGGTATTCGACTTCCAGATTGATTATCGGATAGAGATCGTCCTCATCGCGATGAAGGATCTGGGCGGTTTCGCCGGGGTGAATCTCAATGGCATCCGAAGAGTTCAGCCGGTAATTGTCGCAATAAGGACCCAAAATCGCATCGGCTACCTCGAGAACGAGCGGGTGCGCCACCAATTCTGCCGTCGAGCGCGAAACCGCCAGTATAGTAGGGACCCGCAGCGTGTTCTGGCCATTGAATTCCGTCTTGAAATCGTATCGGTTTTCCTCAAGATGCTGCCTGAGTTCGCGTTCAATTTGATCAAGCAGATCATGTTCGGCCATATCGTGAATGACGGCCGCACCGTCCTCTTCCAACACGTCGACGAGAACATCCGTTGATGGTTTTTCTTCAAATATGCGTAACATTTCGAGTGGTTCCTGCTTTACCGTATGTACCGGGAGTTGATGTTCTCCGGTGATCAATATTCATGGCTGGCGAGGGCGTCTTCGTACATGTGCACGCCGAGGCCGGGCGCAGCACCGATCGTAGCAATGCTACTCGTAATGTCGATGTGAAGCTCGCCAAGCTCAGCAAAGAATGGCGCGTAGTGAGGGAAGTATTCGCCAATAATTGCGTTCGGCAGCACCGCGATGGTATGGATCATTGCAGCCGTGGCGACAAGTGTGCTGTTCCAGCAGTGTGGTGAAATGCTGGCTCCATAGGATTCCGCCAGCCGACTTATTTCGATCATGGCCTGCACACCACCCGCGCCAACGATGTCGGGGTTCAAGATGTCTGCGGCCTCGTTGTCCAGAACCGACCGAAAATGATGCAATCCTGATTGCCGTTCGCCGGTGACTATTGGCATGTTAACTTTGCGCCGAATTTTGGCCATCTCGTCGATTCGTTCCCCGGCAATCGGCTCCTCTAACCAAAAAGGATCGAATTGGGCGAATTCATGGGCGGCCTGCAACGCATCATCGGGACTTTCCAGGGCCCAGATGTCGAGCAATAGATGGGTTTCGTTGCCGATCGCCTGGCGAACCCGGCGGACGCATTCTACCGCGTTATCGAGAGGTTCGTGCTCCATCGGATAGATCTTGACGGCATTAAATCCATGTCGCCTGGTCGCGATACAGCGTTCAACAAGTTGATCGATCGATTCATCCGGCTTCCGCGATTCCATGTTGGCGTAGAGCGGTATCGATCGCGTCAGTACCGGGCCCAGTAACTCGCAGAGCGGTTTGCCCGCCTGTTTGCCCCGGATGTCCCATAGTGCAATTTCGATGGCGCCGGCTGCTGATGAAAAATCGATGCTGAGATGCCCCTTGTCGTACCAATCGGTCACGTTGCTTCTGAAGCTCTGGGGTGACGTGTCATCAAGCGACATCAACATGTCGCCCAATCCCTTGACGAACTCGGCGATGCCCCGCTCGCGACACGGGATGGCGTAGGCTTCACCCCAGCCGACCGTACCGTCGTCCGTCTCGACACGGCAGAATATGAATTTCTTGGGCAATTCTTCCGTTGCGTCGACAAGATAGGTGCTGACGTCCCGAATCGCCATATAAGGCACGCTCCCGTATTGGTTCTGTTTCAATGAATAGATTGTTTTTGTATGTAACAGTATATTACAACGAAATTGATTGCTGTCGACTCTCCGTCTTTTTGTATTCAATTAAATTGCATAAACTTAAGTGCATCGTGTGTTGACTGCCGGGGTTCTTTTTTTACAATAACAAAATGCAAAGTTAATTTTATGCACTAGGAGTCTCGTTTTTAGGGAGAGCCGGATGAATATTGATCAACCGTTAAAAGATTTAGGTTCCATTGATTATGAACCTTTAAGAGACGCAATCATCGACCTCGATAAAGAAGCTTGGCACGAGAATGAAACTCGCCAGGAAATATTTGATGTGCATAAGAAAACCAGCTCTTTAATGCTTGTGTTCTGTGACGGATGGCCTGAAATCAAGGTTACAAAAGAAGAGGCTTGGGACCGTCTGGCAAAGGTTGCAGTTCCTGTGATGCAGGATGTTATTAACAGGTTCTATGAGCCTGGTGGAACCATTATCAGGGCCATGGCTGCAAAACTATATGCAGGAGAAAGAATTACACCCCACATAGACAAACATCCGTCCTTTCGCATTGCACACCGCATTCACATTCCAATTACAACCAATGAACATGTTCGTTTAACCATTGCTGGCCGACCTTATCAATTGCAGCTTGGACGGGCCTATGAAGTCAACAATCAATCAACCCATAGTGTCATGAATCGCGGAAAGGATGATCGAATTACTTTTATTTTTGACTACATGCCACCAGAAATTAGAGCTAAAGCAAAATCTCTGAACTAAAGTTTCCTGCTTATTGGAGTAATTTTGGTCTGTCTTCTTTTGGCAGCTCCAGCAGGATGGGTTCTAGGATTTCAATCAGGGGTCCAATATGCTCCTCGTACAAACGCCAGGAGTGTAATGCTCCTTTGTAGATGGGTAGTCTTACTTGTTCAGAGCTGGCGGTGTTTATAGACCGTTTGGTTTCATAAAATCTCAAACATTTTTCTTCCCAGCCCAACTGACAAAAATCGAGTAATCGTCTTGTAACATTTTCTTGATCATTAATCATTTCTGCGTATTCAAGGTCGTGAATCTCGTTGGGCAGAACTGTATGCCAGTGTTTCATCATTCTGTCGTATTCAAGGTAATATTCTCCGATCTCAAAGAGGTCGTAACTCCATGATTGCCCTTTGTAAAAAAGTTGTTTAAAACAGCTAATGCAACAATCAAGTGGGTGTCGTTTGGCGTTAATAACTGTCGCATTGGGTAAGATTAATTTCAAGAAACCGAGGCTCGCAAAGTTATTGGGCATTTTGTCAATGAAATGGGGTTTGCCGGTTCGATATCGTTGGGTTGTGGCGAGGTAACTTTCACCGAATTCTACAAATTCAGCATCGGTCATGCCGGTCACAGCACTTGGATACTTAATTCCCCTTCCTCTTGATTTGGTCAGTTTCCGTCCCAAGAGAGGCAGGTCTGGCAATTCTTTAGTGCCCTCCACAAGACTGTGACTTGCAAGAATTTGTTCAACCAGTGTAGACCCTGAACGTGGCAATCCCACAATGAATATGGGTGCACTGCTTTGATGGCCTACCAAATCTTTCTTAGCCTTAATAAAATCTTCAGTGAAGGTATTGATTAATTCGTCGTGGGACACTTGAGTTTGGACTGCATCGTAAATTTCTCCTGACCTTCTCATGGTGTTGCCATCCATAAAGTGCTGCCATGCTTCATCGAATCTTTTCTCTTTCTCTTTTGCGTTTGCCAAAGCAATGTGGAAAAAAGCCTTGTGTTCTTCCAGCATCATTTCATTTTTTATATGTTGCTCCATCTGTTCAATTTCTGAAGCTTCAAATTGGTATGTTTTCAAATTAGCTAGACTCCAATAGGCCTCGGCAAAAAGTGGTTGTGTTTTAATGCATTTCTTGTAGGCTGCCACCGATTCGTCAAAGCGACCTACCGTCTTCAAAACATTGCCAATACCCATATTGCTACCCACATGATCGGGTTCTATTTTTAACGCTTCTTCATAGGCTGCTAGGCCGCCCTGGTGATCACCTGATTTGGTCAAAATACCTGCACGAATCATGAAGCCAAAGGGGAGGTCCGGCTGAAGTTTTATGACCCGTTGAACGGCATCAAGCGCTTTACCAAATTCGTCTATGTCTGAATAGGCTTCGGCCAAGTCAGACCAGGCACCAGCAAATTTTGGCTTTAACTCTACCGCCCGTTCCAAAAGAACGATAGCATCGTCTTTTTGTTCCAGTTGCGATGCAATGGAGGCAAGCAACCTCAAACCATTAACATCATCGGGTTGTTCCCGCAGAGCTTGCCGACAGATTTTTTCAGCTTCTTCGACTTTATTCTGTCTGAGTAATTGAGCCGCAGAGGCCAATTTTTCTTGCAGTGGATCCAGCTTTAGAGCTTCTTTGTAAGCTTCGTCAGCTTCCTGGCGTCGACCCAATGCTGAAAAGATTTTTCCCAATTTAATGCGTGCGCTGGCATTGTTTGGATCAAGTTCGATTGCTTTTTGAAAAGACTCAATTGCTTTTTCTGGCTTGTTCTGTCCTAGAAACGCGTTGCCAAGTTCTTCATGGGCCTGAGGAAAATCTGGAAACATTCTCAGGGCGTGTTTCAATCTTTTCACCGCTGCACCCGATCGACCCTGTCGAATCATTGCTACGCACAGCAGGACTTGTAAATTCGGATCCCCACTGGTGATTTGTTTCAATCCAGAACGGCATATTTTTTCTGCCATTTTTGCATCGCCTGCATTCAAAAAAGCTTTTGCTCTATCGAACGATGCCTTCAGGGCTGCAAGTTCATTGGTGGCCATACTCTTCCTGGGTTTGAAGTGTTATTTTACTAGAATATTACGCTTTTTTTGCTTTGCTTTGTCGATGCATCACCCAACCTGCAATCGATACCCCAATGGCCACAATGGTTATCAGAATTGTTGCTAGAGCGTTGATATCTGGGGCAATCCCCAAGCGTACTTTTGAAAAAATCAACATCGGTAATGTGGTTGCACCAGGCCCGGAAACAAAACTTGCAATCACCAGGTCATCCAAGGACAGGGTAAATGAAAGCAGCCATCCTGAGATCATGGCAGGGAGTATTATTGGCAGGGTAATATCCCAAAGCACTCTTATCGGTTTTGCTCCCAGATCCAAGGCTGCTTCTTCTATGGATTCATTTATATTGGTAAGCCTGGATTGGATTATCACTGCAACATAAGCCATTGAGAATGTGATATGGGCAATGGTGATTGTGTTTATACCCCTTTGTCCTGGCCAACCGATTAAATTCTGCAAGCTGACAAAGAGCAGCAACAACGATAAGCCTGTAATCACTTCTGGCATAACCAATGGCGAAATAATCATTCCGGTAAACAATAGCCTACCTTTGAATTGCCTGATTCTAGTCAGAGCTATGCCTGCCAAAGTTCCCATAATTGTTGCACATGTGGCGCTCACCATCGCAATCCGCAAGCTCAGTAGAGCTGCATCCAAAATATTGTCGTTGTTGAACAGCTCTATGTACCATCGGATGGACCAACCCCCCCAAATGGTCACTAGTCTTGAGTCGTTAAAAGAATAAATGACGACCAGGAGAATGGGTACGTAAAGAAAAGCAAAACCGAAACACAGCGCAGAGAAGATAAATGTAGATCTTTTCTTCATTGTTGTTCCAGAAGTTCTTGGTTCTGTCTTTTTTGAAAATAGACGATAGGCAAGACAAGTAACATTAACAAAACTATTGCCACCGCCGATGCCACCGGCCAATCTCTGTTCATGAAGAATTCATCGAAAAGCAATCGTCCAATCATTAATGTATCTGCACCGCCTAACAATGCTGGAATGACGTATTCGCCAATGGCTGGTATGAATACCAATAAGCAACCTGCAACTACCCCAGGCATTGAGAGGGGGAAGGTTATGTCCTTGAATACCCTCCATGGTCTGGCTCCAAGATCCGCTGCAGCTTCTAACAATCGAATGTCCAATCTTTCAAGATTTGCATACAGGGGAAGAATCATAAATGGCAAATATGAATAAATCATCCCGATATAAACGGCGGTGTCTGTGTAGAGCAATTCCAGTGGTTGATCGATAATACCGGTCCAAAGAAGAAAACCATTGAGGAGCCCTTTTGTTTTTAATATGCCCATCCAAGCGTAGACTCTGAGCAAGAATGAAACCCAGAATGGTATAACCACCATGAGCAACAGTATGTTTCTGGTCGGTTGCGGGGATCGGGCGATGCCGTAAGCGATTGGGTACCCAATCAGCAGGCAAAAACAGGTTGAAATAAAAGCCAGTTTGACCGAATTGATGTAGGTAACCACATACAAAGAATCCTCAAACAGATAGAGGTAATTGTCAAAAGTTATGGAGATGGAAAGGTATTGAATATAACTTGCTATGCCTGAAAAAAAACCCAATTCCTTGATTATTTCTAACAGACTAGTTTCTGCTAAATTTTGAAACAAGGGCGTGAATGGTGGTTGGGCTACAACTGGATCAGCAAAACTGATTTTGAAAACAATTAAAAAAGGAGTTAGAAAGAAAAGTAACAGCCATAAATAGGGTATGAAAACTATAAACTTCTTCCAGAGTCTTTCTCTGAATGTCGCATCCATGCTGGCTAGTACAGCAGACATTATTCAGTCAACAACAAAAGGTTAGAAGGTTCCCATGAAAGATAAACCTCGTCATCCCAACTGATGACTCTCTCTGATCTGTATCGGTTTTGTTTACTAACTTGGATAATGTTTCCATCCGAAGTTTTTACTCGGTAAATTGAGAGGTTGCCGAAGTAACCGAAATCTTCAACGATGCCTTTTATATAAGTGTTTTCAGAGCTAGGCGGTTGATTGTTAATCATGATTTTTTCAGGTCGAATCGCGAGAGTGATCGATTCTATATCGTCGGCAATGCTGCCGTTGAAATCAATCTCATGTTGGCCACCTAATGTCGGACAATTGACCACAATTTTGCTTGCTTGTTTTGAGAGTATGGCTGCCTCAAACATGTTGATGTTGCCAACGAAGTCAGCAATAAATTTTGATCTTGGATTTTCATAAATTTCACTGGGTGGGCCAATTTGCAGGAATTTTCCCTCCTCCATCACAGCAATCCGGTCCGATAGGGTCATGGCTTCTTCCTGGTCGTGGGTTACGATAATGAAAGTGACTCCAAGTTCCTCTTGAATGTTTACCAGCTCGAATGCCGTGTTTTGTTTCAATTTTTTATCCAGTGCTGCCATGGGTTCATCAAGAAGAAGCACTTTTGGCTGTTTGATGAGTGCCCTGGCAAGAGCAACCCGTTGCGACTGTCCTCCTGAGAGTTGATCCGGTTTGCGATGGTGGTATTCGGACAACTTCACCAGTTCAAGCATCTGTGCTACTTTTGATTTTATTTCTCCCTTGGGCATTTTTTCTTTTTTTAGCCCGTAAGCAACGTTGTCAAATACGGTCATGTGTGGGAACAAGGCATAGTTCTGAAACATAATGTTGACGGGACGTTCGTACGGTGGTATGTGTGTCATATCGATCCCATCGATGATGATGGAACCTTCGGTTGGTGTTTCCAAGCCTGCCATGACTCTGAGCAAAGTTGTTTTGCCTGAGCCGGATGCACCCAGGATGGAAAATAACTCGCCTTTAAAAATAGTCAGATCAACTTTGTTGACTGCCACGAAGTCACCAAAGTGCTTGCTGATTCCTTTGATTTCGATAAAAGGTTGTTTTTTAGTTGTTTGATTGTCGTTGCTCATTTCAAAATAATACAGTTTTTATCAATATGTTAGTCCCGATTTTGCTCTGGTAAAAACCCTGGTTTTCTGGCGTTGGTATTTTGGGGGATCAACTTCGGTAAGAAACAAACGTTCCATTATTTCTGGGGTTGGGTAAATTGCAGGGTCATTCAAAACTTTCTCATCAATGAATGCATTCGCTGCAGGTATGGGACTTGCGTAGTGAGTCAGGTTTACAAAGTCCGCCATCACTTCCGGCCTATATAGGTAATCAAGGAACAAATAAGCGTTCTCGGTATGGGGCGCATCATCCGGGATGATGATGGTGTCAACCCACAATAGGGATCCCTCTTTTGGTACAAAATAGGCAAGATTGATATCCGAGCCCACTTCTTCAGCTCTTGCCGAAGCCGTTGCATAATCTCCTGCCCAACTCATAGACACACACAGATCGCCATTGGGTAAATCATTGAGGAAGGTTGTGGAAGTAAATTTTCTGATATAGGGACGCACACTCAACAGCAGATCCTCTGCCGCTTGTATCTCCTCTGGATTTCTGGTGTTGTCGGCATAGCCTAAATAGACCAATGCTATTGGAATGACATCCGTTGGAGAGTCAAGAAGACTTACCCCACAATCTTCGAATTTAGAAACCACTTCGGGATCAAACAGCATTGCTCCACTATCAAGCGGGGCATCTGGCATTCTTTCTAAAATCATATCCACGTTATAGGCAATGCCTGTGGATCCCCAACTGTAAGGAGCCATGAAATTATTACCCGGATCAAATGTAGCCAATATCGCCATCAACTTCGGGTCTAAAAGTTTCCAGTTGGTTAATTTGGTTTTGTCCAATTTTTGGAAAATATTCAGAGGAAAAAGACGTTTTGAATACATGCTGCTGTGCACCACAAGGTCATAACCGGTGCGACCACTCAATAGTTTTGCCTCAACCATCTCGCTGGATTCGTATTCGTCGTAATTGACTTTGATCCCGTATTCTTTTTCAAAGTTTTTAACTGTATCGGTGCCAATATAATCAGCCCAATTGAAAACGTTGACAATCTTTTCATTGCTCTGTGCCATCGTCTGTAAAGGGACAGCTGCAATGGCAATTGCGATCAAATATTTCCAACAGAGTTTTTTACCCACGCTCTTCATCCGTTTGTTTTTATCCTATACACTGTAATTCACCGATTAGCCTTACTCCATCGACTGGTTGTTAGCACCACACCACCGATGATCAGTATACAACCGGTCAACATCACCAATGTTATCTTTTCCTGCAATAAAAGATAAGCCCAAAGCATCCCAAATATTGGCACAAGCAATGCCACCAGGGAAGTACTGATTGGTCCGACCCTTTTAATGAGAATGAAATAGGGAAGATACGCTAAACCGGTACAGAACACGCCTAGGAAAATAACACTCCCGACAACTTTCAAATCCCAGTTGTCCATAATAATCGGATCCAGCAGCAAGAAAGGCGCGATCATAAATGTTGCTGCAATCACCGTTACAGCTGCCATAATTCCGGTGTCCACTACATTCAGTTTATAAATGTAATTCATTGAGAGACCGTACAAGGCGGAACCGATCATCGCCATGAACATTGGGAATAGCTTGAATTCCAAGGACTCATAACCGACAAATACCATCAGTCCTGACATTCCAATTAATATTCCTAGAAACTGAAACCATTTGAATTGAAAGTTCAACCAGAGTATTGAAAACAAAAAAGCAAACAGGGGCGTACTTCCATTGATCACTGCCATGGTACTTGCATTAATTTCCAGAGCTGCATAGGAAAAGCAATAAAATGGCAGCGCCACATTCGTAGCACCAATTAAAATGATGGGGAATATATTCTCCTTAATCATTTTAAAATGTTGTTTTCTAATAAATAGCACTCCCAACAGTAACGAGGCTAAAACCAATCGTAAGAACACCAGGCCAACTGCGCCAATTGCGGGTGCGGCAATCTTGATGAAAACAAAAGCACTCCCCCACAAGGCAGAGAGGCCTATGATGTAAAGCCAATCAAGGGCAGATCGGTTTTGATTCACTGAATGTAATTTATCGTGTGGTTGTTAAGAATAATTTTTTCACCGTAACAATTGCTTAAAAATTTTCCTTAAATGGACGGAGATCAATTTCCTGTGTCCAAGCACTCCGTGCCTGGTTGTGCAATGTACAGAAAGTTTCGGCGATTGCATGGATATCCAGTAACCCATCTTCACCCAGGCCAGCAACGTAATCGGGATAGCCTTTGACTACCTTGTCCCCATTAATGGCCCCATCAATGATCACATGTGCGATATGGATCTCTTTGGGACCAAACTCTCGGGCTAATGATTGAGCCATCATACGCAGGGCACCCTTACCTGCGGCGAAGGCGGCAAAATTGGCCCGTCCGCGCAGCGAACCCGATGCACCGGTAAACAGCAGCGAGCGTTTGGGAGCGGCGTTGCCTTGTTCTAACATCAAACGCAGAATCGCTTGCGAAGCTAGAAAACCTCCCATGCACAGGACCCGCCACATGCTTTCAAAAATCTCCGGGGTAACATCGAGAAACGGTTCTAGACGGTTATTGCCGGCATTGTAAATTGCCAATTCCAAGGGAAGACCGCTAGCACTTACCAGATCGATCATCGCAGTGATGTCAGCCTCCTTGGTGACATCAGCGGTGATGGGCTGGGCTTGAGCGCCAGTGGCGTTTATTAGTTCTGCTACGTGCTCAACTTTTTCTGTAGTCCGGCCGCAGACAAAAATCTGAATGTCCTCTTGGGCAAAGCGCTTGCAGAGCGCTGCCCCAAGCCCTTGCTCAGGTCCTACACCCATTATTAGTGCACTGGTTGTTGCGGTCATAAATTTTTTAGCCCCTTATTTATCAGCCCTCTGGCAATGATAATTCTTTGGATTTCACTGGTGCCCTCCCAAATTCTGTCAACCCTTAGCTCACGGTAGAATCGTTCCGCCGTGTATTCCCTCATGTAGCCACGACCACCAAAGATTTGAACTACTCTATCGGCAACCTCATTGGCCATTTCCGAAGCAAACAGTTTTACCGCAGAGCAGCGGTAATGAAGGGATTTTAAGTCATCTCCACGATCGTGGGCCTTAGCTGTTTCATAGAGCATTAATCGGGCAGCCCAGAGTTCTGTGACGGAGTCTGCAAGCATGAATTGTATTCCTTGTCGCTCAGACAATGGTTCCCCTTGAATATTTCTCTGCTTGGCAAAATCAGTTGCTTCTTCAATCAGTCTGGCAGCAGCGCCACAACATCTGGCTGCGATCATAAGTCTCTCTCTGCGAAACCAAGAGCGCGTGTAACGCATGCCATCGGCTTCAGAACCAATAAGGTTTTTTTGTGGGATAAAAACATCGTTAAATTTATAAATGGGATGGTGGCTGTCAAAGGTGTGAGAAAATAAAGGAGTGCGAACGAGTTCAATCCCTTCCGTTTCCATATCAAGAAAAAACAAGGCATCACCGAGATTTTCTTTTCCATCGAAAACCTTTGCTTGAATAAAGAAAAAATCTGCGTGATTTGCCCCGGTAACGAACCATTTTTCGCCATTGATTCGGTACCCGTTTTCGACTTTATCTGCGGATGTGTCTACATGTACTTCTGATCCTGATTCCGGTTCAGTAATTGCGTAACATTCGTGCCTTGTGCCATCCATCAATGGCAAGATGTAGGATTTAATTTGTGCATCATCGCAAGCATCCAACATCCACGACTGAGGCTCGGAAAAACACCAAGTGAGAGCGTTCGTTCCTCGTCCTAAAACTTCCCAGACAACTACTTGTTCAAGACTACTTAAGCCTTGACCACCATAGGATTTGGCTATATCCATGGAGCTGAGGCCAAGATCTATTGCCATTTGTCTGTGTTCTGCGTCTATTTTCTCCGGGAGTTTCCCTTCATTCATCTCAGCTTCAACTTCCCAGGGCATGGTTTTCTCCAGGAATCCTTCAGCAATAGAAGTCCATTTTTTTGCATTTTCTGGTAAATCAATATGCATGTGCTGCTCCTTTGAAAAAATTTACTAGCCTCATATTACCCCTAATGAAATAGAGATAACATTCGATTCTGTTCTACCAAACACAGAAATATTTTATTATGATACCCAGATGACGTACTTATTAAATTCTCCATTTAATATTATTTACACACGAATTAAACTCTGATCCGTGCTCCTCTAAAGCAGGAATTTTGTTTTCAAATTCCATACAACCACAACACCTTCGGGTTAAATTCTAATTTCAAACATGACAAAAAGATCTTTACAAAAAAGTAACAAGCATTTTCAGAAAGCGATTCATAAGCTACCACTTGGAGTGACTTCCAATTTTAGGTATTGGGGCGATGAGGAAACCATTTACGTAGACCGTGCTTCTGGTTGCCGAATTCGAGACATTGATGGCAATGAATACATCGATTACCGTTTGGCTTACGGTCCAACCATTTTAGGCTATGCAGATCCTAGGGTTGACCAAGCCGCTAGGGAAGGGATCGAGATCGGAGGCGTCTTTGCACTGTCCACGGAGTTAGAGTATGAGGTCGCACAAAAGATCTCATCAATGGTACCCTCTGCTGAATTGGTTCGTTTTTCAAATTCGGGTACTGAAGCAGTATTGGCTGCATTGAGAGTCGCTAGAGCATACAGCAATCGCGATGGGTACATTATGCTCGAAGGCGGCTATCACGGTGTTTCAGATTCTGCGCTTTGGGACATTAATTTGGACGACTGGGACCCAGCTACCGGTGAACCAGAAATTACTTCTTCTAGCAAAGGGGTTCCTGAAAGATTATCGGAGATGGTGCACCTTGTTCCTATGAACGATGCCAATCGCCTGGAAGATCTGCTCAAAAAGAAACACAATGAAATTGGTGCTTTATTGATCGAACCTATTTTAGGCAACTGTTGTTCTATTGCGGCTGAGCAAGACTATGTGGATTCGGTGCGAGAACTGTGCACAAAATACGATGTTGTGTTGATTATTGACGAAGTCAAAACCGGGTTTAGAGTAGCAAAAGGCGGCGTTCAAGAACTCTATGGTATTGATGCCGATCTATGCACTTATGCCAAATCAATGGCCAACGGATACCCGATTTCCGCTCTTTGCGGTAAAGAAGATTTAATGCGTTCGATCAAATACGGAGGGGTGTTGCACGGAGGTACGTTCACCGCTCATTCAGTGGCGATTTCTGCCGCAAACAAAACACTAGAGATTATTGAATCAACCGATGCTCTTGAGACTGTGAAACGATACGGTCAGGATCTAAGGGATGGATTAAGCCAGATTTTAACAGATCACAATGTTCCTTATAGTTTCACAGGGCACCCATCCATGTCGGGTTTATTTTTTGCCGAAGAACCCCCCACCAATGCTCGAGATTTTAGAAATTCCAATTATCCATTTTATGAAAAACTTGCTGAAGAATTACTTGAATTTGGGGTATTATGCGAATTTGATCCAAGAGAGCCATGGTTTATTTGTGAGGCTCATGCCAAGGATGCATTGGAGCCCACTCTAGATGCATTCAGGGCAGCACTTGAGATTACGTTGAAAGGAGAAAACGTTGAGTAAATACGATGCCATTGTTATCGGTGCAGGCCATAATGGTCTGACCAATGCTGCTTACCTAGCTAAGTCAGGCCTCAAAGTTTTACTTCTTGAGAAAAACGATTACATTGGTGGAGCAGCCGTTAGTCGTGTGCTTCAGGATGGCTGGACCTATTCCAATTGTTCCTACGTATGCAGTCTTTTGAGACCTGAAATTTTTCGCGATCTGAATTTACAAAAATACGGTCTCCAAGTTCTCCCTTACGGAGGCAGTGTTACCTTCATGCAGAATGGTGACATCTTTGGAGGTTACTCTGATGAGGATTTAGCTAGGAGGGAGATAGGACGATTTTCTAAACGCGATGCCGATGCTTATGTTCGCTTTGCCAGAGACGTTTCCAGACAGTGTCGGTTTATTAAACCAATGCTTTTAAGGACCCCACCGGACCCCACCTCATTTAAACCCAAAGACCTCGGTGAGTTAATTTATTTATTCAAGCGTTTATATAGCCTTGGTGAACAAACCATTTACGACACCATTCGTTTTTACACCATGAGTGTTGCTGAATACCTTGAAGAGTATTTTGAAACCGATGTAATCAAAGCAGCGCTTTCTGGCAGTGGCATTATTGGTACTGGATTGGGACCTTACTCACCAGGAACGGCGTATGTTTTATTGCATCACTATATGGGTGAAGTAGACGGCAGTATAGGGTCTTGGGGATATGCAAGAGGGGGTATGGGAGCAATCTCTAATGCATTAGCTGGAGCTTTTCAAGATCATGATGGAGAAATAAAGAAGGAATCAGAAGTTTCTCAAATTATCGTCAAGAATGGTCGTGCAAAGGGTGTGGTGTTGGCTAACGGCGATGAATACTATGCCAAAAATGTTGTTTCAAATTTGGATGTTAAAAGAACCTACCAAAAATTATTTGATCCCAAAGATTTGAGTGAAAAAGTCCTCAAACAAGTCGATGCATTTAAAATCAGGGGTTCCTCAGGTAAATTGAATATCGCTCTTGATGGGATGCCAGAATTTCCAGCTTTGGGTAAGAACAATCCTTTGATATATGCTGATATGCATTTTATTGATTCTTTGGAACGGATGGAAAGAGCATTCGACGACTGGAAAAATGGACGCTGGTCTCGAGACCCTTATACAGACGTGCTTATTCCTACGATGACGGATCCGACAATGTCGCCTCCGGGAAAACATTACATGTCTGTCTTTGTGCAATATGCACCTGCCAAGTTATCTACCGGTGCATGGACCGATAAAGACAGAGATGCTTTTGGATCCACAGTGATTGATAAAATTGCTGAGTACAGCCCTAATTTTAAAGACCTTATTGTCCATGCTGAAGTCAGAAGCCCACAAGACATTGAAAATGAAATTGGGCTCACACAAGGCAATATTTTTCAGGGCGAATTAACTATGGACCAGATGTTTTTTAACCGACCCTTTCCAGGTTATGCACAATTCAGAGGTCCGGTAAAAGGTTTTTATATGTGTGGATCTAGTACTCACCCAGGAGGGGGAGTCATGGCAGCACCTGGCGCCAATGCAGCCAGAGAAATGTTGTTCGACTTGAAACGAAAGAATATAGTTCCGGAGTCAGATAACGATGACTAAGCTGAAGAAGAAAGTTGTGGTTATTGGAGCAGGGCACAATGCACTGACCTGTGCTTCTTATCTCGCTAAATCTGGTTTTGAGGTTGAGGTCCACGAGTCACGATCTGAAGTTGGTGGTATGGCTTGCACCAGGGAGTTTACTGAAGGTTACAAGGTACCCGGTGTGGCACATCTACTACACATGTTGAATCCAGGTATCCAAAAATGGTTGGGCCTAAATAAAAATGGTTTAGAATTTGCTGCCAGTCGATTAAAAACTATTTCACTTAACCCCAACGGCAATGCGCTGGTCATTGATGGCGATCATTTGGAAGGAGATGGTATAACGGATCAACATCGAGCGGAGTTTAAATCTTTTAAGAAGAAAACGAACAGTTTGGCACGATTCTTTAGAAGTGCTTATCAAGGAAGACCACCTAGAATCCGTACGGACAATAAAAAAGATCTCCTCGGGTTGATGCAAACAGGTTGGAATCTAAGAACAATGGGCAATGAAGACATGACTGATATGCTCAGATTTATTGCCATTAATGTCTTTGATCTACTTGATGAATATTTTGATGATGATTTTATCAAAGGCTCTTTGGCAATCGATGCGGTTTTAGGCAATCACTTAGGTCCTCGTACCAACAATAGCATCATCACCTACCTCCATACTTTGACTGGTGAAATAGATGGTGTACAAGGAGCATATGCCATACCCAAGGGTGGTATGAGTTCTTATACCGATGCTTTGAAGAATAGTGCAGAAAAACTTGGAGTCAGAATAGTGCTCGATTCTCACGTTGAGCGGATTATTGTGGATGACAATGGCAAGGCATCAGGGGTGAAATTTGCCAAGGGCAATGAAGTCGGTGCCGATGTGGTGGTTTCTGGCATCGATCCAAAAAGCACATTTTTATGCTTGGTTGGAGCTAGGCATTTTGAGGCTGGTTTTGTTCATAAAATAAACAATGTAAGGATGAGAGGCAATGCATCCAAGCTGCATTTAGCACTTTCTGGATTGCCAAGCTTTAATGGAGTGGATGAAAAAGACATCGGTCAAAGAATTGTTATCTCACCAACAATGCAATATTTAGAACAGGCATTTGATTACACCAAATACCAACATTGTTCTGATCAGTTGCCGATGGAGATTACTATCCCGAGCATACACGACTCGTCATTGGCTCCAGAGGGTCATCATGTGTTATCGGCAATAGTCAACTATACTCCTTACTCTTTGAAAGAAGGTTGGGATGAAGCCAAGCCAGTTGTTTTGGAAAATGTGCTCAATACTTTGAGTCAATTTGCTCCCGGTATTAAACAACAAATCTTGCACTCAGAACTGCTCACCCCCAAAGATTTGGAAGCAGAGTTTGGAATCACGGGTGGTCATTGGCACCACGGTGAACTGACTTTTGATCAATTCTTAATGTTGCGGCCATTCCCCGGAATGGCTCAGTATTCAAGCCCAATTGAATCACTCTATATTTGTGGAGCTGGCGCCCATCCCGGTGGCGGTTTAATGGGAGTTGCAGGAAGGAATGCTGCAGTCGAATTAATGATGGAGGAATCCTAATATGTTGTTGCAACAAGATCATTACAAGAAGTCATATTATGAGACACCCTTTCACAGCAGAACCTCTGAGTTGAATATTCTTAATGAGTGGCAGCGCTGGAAAGACTACACAGTTGCCACAAATTACTTTAGAACAGATCTTGAGTATATTGCTGTAAGAAACACGACAGGTGTTATTGATTATACACCGATGGTAAAGCAAAAAATCACAGGACCAGACTCTGCTGAATTTGTAAATCGTTTCTTCACCAGAGACATGAATAAAATTGCGATAGGAAGAGTTGGTTATGTTGTTTGGTGTGATGCAGAAGGCCAAGTTTTGGATGATGGAACTGTCTTCCATATTAGAGAAAATGAATACTGGCTTTTGTGTGTAGAAAGACAGCTCGATAACCTTAGTATTTCTGCCATAGGATTTGATGTAGAAATAGAAGAAATAACTGATGATGTTGCATGCCTGGGAGTACAGGGTCCAACATCTTGTAGCATTCTTAAAGCCATGGGCTTTGAGGGAATCGAACTGCTTAAACCTTTTGATATCAAGCATTATGATTTTCAGGGTCATGAGATCATGATTTCAAGAACAGGGTTTTCAGGTGACCTTGGGTATGAGGTATGGATGGTCAATGAAATAGCTTTGAATTTTTGGGATGAATTATTCGAGAAAGGCGAAATATACGGTATAAAACCATTTGGTTTAGATGCATTGGATTTAGTAAGAATTGAAGCTGGCTTACTTGTGCCAGGTGAAGATTTTATGGTTGCAGAGTTTGCCATTAGACCAGGTTCAACAAGATCTCCTTTTGAATTGGGCTTATCTTGGCTGGTGGATTTATCAAAGCCAGTTTTTAATGGCAGACAAGCTTTGCTAGAAGAGAAGGAAAGAGGGTCACGTCATACTTTTGTTAAACTCAATGTTAATGGTAATAAGCCTGCAAATGGTTCTTATCTTTATAATCAGTCAGGGAAAAAAATAGGAACAGTCACTTCTGCCATGTTCTCTCCCAGTGCAAAAGCAAATATTGCCTTTGCATCGCTGCATGAACCGTGGAAAAAAGGCAAAGATAAAATCATAGCTGAAATTTATTATCAGAAAGATTTGGAGTGGAATCGGGTAATGGAAGAGGCAACAATAGTGACCAAGCCTTTTTATGACCCAGAGCGGAAAAGGATCACCCCAGCCGAACTTTACTAACCTTAATGTAGCATCCCGATATGGCGCATTATTTGGATCCATTGTTAAGACCTTCAAGCATTGCTGTTATTGGAGCAAGTGCTTCAGCAGGAGTTGGGAGACGCATCCTTGAAACTTTATTGCACGGTCAATACCAAGGTACTCTGTACGCGTTGAACCCCAAATACGAGGATGTTTTGGGAGTCCCGTGTTTTCCCGACTTGGCTGCTTTGCCCGAGCCTGTTGAACACGTTGTCTTTGCTGTTTCAGATCACAGAATAGAACCAATCTTTGAAGAAGCAGTCAAAATGGGTGTAAAAGCCATGACCATTATGTCAATGCTCTACATTGAAAACGATATGCAGCCCCCCTTAAAGGATAGACTTCAGCGCAGAGTTCAGGAGACGGGTGTGTTGGTTTGTGGCGCCAATGGTATGGGTTTTTACAATTTTGCAGACCGGGTTACCGTCGGCGGATTTGCCACTCGACCCAATCATATTGCTGGCAATGTCGCTCTGATCAGCCATTCGGGTTCCGGGATGGCTGGGATCATGGATTCTGATGAGCGGATTAATTTCAATTTAACCGTATCGGCAGGCCAAGAATTATCAGTCGGCATGCACGATTATTTGGATTTTGCACTTGAAATGCCAACCACAGAAGTTGTTGGTCTGTTTATGGAGACCGTAAGAGAGCCGGATCTAATGATTCAAGCCTTTAAAAAAGCAACTCGTAAACAAATTCCTATTGTGGTGATTAAAACCGGAAAAACTAAACGTTCCGCTGAACTGACTGTATCCCATTCCGGTGCTTTAGCCGGCAGTGATGAATGTTACAACGCCGTATTTAGTAAATTCGGCATCCAGCGTGTCAACGACATGAATGAACTGGCGGATACCCTGATAATGTTTGCGCAACCCCATTCTCTGGCCGAAGGCAATCTAGTGACCATCCACGATTCAGGCGGGGAGCGTCAGCTGATTCTGGATCTAGCAGCAGATCAGGAGGTTGATTTTGCTGCATTAAATTCAGAAACAGTTGCTAAGCTCAAGGAAATTCTTGACCCTGGCCTTCCAGCGGTGAATCCACTGGATGCTTGGGGCAGAGGCTTGGATGATTCAGATCAAATCATGGCAGATTCTCTAACCACTATGCTGCAAGACCCAAACGCTTCCATGGGGGCTGTCGTTCAAGACCGCGGAGCTTTAAGTAGGATATATCCTGAATATCTTGAATACATGAAACAGGCTAATGACGCTACTGGCAAACCCGTGTTTCTGGTTTCAAACATACAGGGAACGAGTAGTGACAACACCGTGATGGAATCCACGGCAAGAGGGTTACCCATATTGGACGGTGTGTACTCTTTTTTGGCGGGCGTTCGCTGCATGCATCGATATCGAGATTATTTAAAACTCGAGAACAACAACCCAGAGCCAGTTGCAACTCAAGCTATCACAAAATGGCAGCAATCCATCGAACAAGGCCAACTGATTGGTGAACATGAAGCCTTGGAGATGTTGGCTGACAATGGTATTGCAACCAATCAAAGTTATTGTGTTGATAATTTGAAAAATGCCATACAGAGTGCGAACAAATTGGGTTACCCCGTAGTTTTAAAAACCGCAGTCTCTGGAATAAGTCATAAGTCGGAAGTCCATGGAGTGCATCTCAATCTAAATTCGGAAGATGAGTTAAAAGGAGCCTATGAAGATTTAGAGAAACGTCTGGGTCCAGAGGTTCTCATTTCTCCCATGATAGACAACGAGGGTGTGGAAATGATATTGGGTATGACCACCGACCCGCAATTTGGTCCCATGATCGCATTAGGTTTTGGCGGAGTTTATGCTGAAGTACTTAAAGATGTAGTAACGTTGATGCCGCCGTTTAGTGCACAGATAGCAGAGCAAGCTTTGTCCGAATTAAAAATGAAGTCTCTGCTGGATGGATATCGAGGCAAAGAGGCGGTGAACGTCGGATCTTTTTGCGAAATGGCATCACAATTTTCACTTTTCGCAATCGCTATGCAAAATCAAATTTGCGAAATTGATGTTAATCCCATTATTCTAGGGAAAGATATATGTTTGGGATTGGATGCACTGATGGTTGTTCATGAAGAAAATCAAACTTAGGAGGAAGAAAAGATGAATGCGCATGCAGTAAAGGAATACACAAAAGAGGACTGGAAGAAACTAGCCAGCGATGCTGAAACCAGCGTTGAGGGACGGTTGTTTATCAATGGCGAATATTGCGAAGCGGCAGATGGGGGTAAATTTGAAGTCATTAACCCTTCAACGAATGAAGTTTTTGCCTTGGCGTCAGAAGGCACGGAAAAGGACATCGATCGCGCTGTTGCCGCTGCGAAGGAGAGCTATTATTCCAGAACATGGCTCAAAATGGCCCCAAGAAAGCGCATGGACATCATGTACAAATTCGCCGACCTTATCGATCAGCATGCAGCAGAATTGGCTCTCATGGAAACGCTCAACATGGGCAAACCCATTGGTGATTGCCTGAGTACTGATGTTCCAGCGTCAGCGACAAACATCCGTTTCATGGCCGAATCCATTGACAAAATCAATGGTAAGGTGACCAATACCCATGACAAAGCTTTGCATCTATCGCTGCGAGAACCCTTGGGTGTGGTCGGTTGCATCTCTCCTTGGAACTATCCTTTGTTAATGGCTGTATGGAAGATTGCTCCAGCTCTTGCAGCTGGGAACTCTGTGGTGCTAAAACCTGCTGAACAATCTCCGCATTCTTGTTTAAAGATGGCAGAGTTGTTTGTCGAGGCAGGCGGTCCTCCGGGGGTATTTAATGTTGTCAATGGCTACGGTGAAGTGGCAGGCAAAGCTTTAGCTTTGCATCCCGATGTTTCAAAAATCAGTTTTACTGGCTCCACTGAGGTTGGGAAGTTGATCCTCCAGTATGCGGGTCAGTCCAACATGAAAAAAGTCGGGCTTGAGTGTGGTGGTAAGACCCCACAAATCTTTTTTGCTGATCTGCCAGATATGAAACGAGCAGTAGAGGCTGCTTACGAGGGTATTTTCTGCAACATGGGTGAGATGTGCAATGCCGGCTCAAGAATCTTTGTTGAGCAGAGTATTTACAGCGATTTTGTGGATCAATTTATTGCAGATGGCAAGGACGCCTATATGCCTGGGGATCCTTTGGATCCAGAAACAAACATGGGACCCTTGGTGACCAGTGAGGCTCAAAGCAGAGTTTTGGGCTACATTGAATCGGGTAAATCCCAAGGTGCTAAGCTGCATTTTGGTGGGGGTGTCCCTTCAGGCATGGAAGCAGGTTGTTTCGTAGAACCAACTCTGTTTTCCGATGTCAGCAATGACATGAAGATTGCCAAAGAAGAAATCTTTGGTCCTGTAGCCTCAGTTATTCCCTTTGACAATACAGAACACGTTACCCAGATGGCAAACGATACCATCTATGGTTTGTGCGCGTCCGTCTGGACTAGTGATGTCAACCGGGCGCATTCCATGGCGAAATCAATAGAGGCCGGAATTGTTTATATAAATTGTTTCGACGAAGGGGACATGACCCTTGAATTCGGAGGCTACAAACAATCTGGGAACACCAAGGATTCATGTTTTGAGAGCGTTTTAGGTTACACCCAAAGTAAATCGGTTTGGTACAGTTTGCGCTGATAGAAAACCTATGAGTGAAAAAACTGTTAGATACAAGGTCGAAGGACCTTTAGCGGTGCTGACATTAAACCGACCCAGCAAACTCAATGCGATCAACACTACAATGATGGCTGATATCAATGAGGCCATGAATCAGGCTGAGGAAGATATCAAGATTCGTGCCATTGTTCTCCAAGCAGAAGGAAAATCTTTCTCAGCGGGCTTTGACCTGGATGATGAGGTTTGGGAGGCCAAAGGTGAAGGAGAACTGAGAGCCACGCTGGAGCAGGATTTTGATTTAATCATGCGCTTTTGGGATTCGCCCAAGCCGACCGTATCTGCCGTCCAGGGGTATTGTCTTGGTGGAGGTATGGAGATGGCGCTGGCCTGTGATTTAACTGTTGCTGCTGAAAATGCTCTGTTTGGTGAACCTGAAGTTTCAATCGCAAGTGGCGTAGTTGCACTTTTGTTGCCCTGGTTTACGGGACCAAAATTGGCAAAGGAACTGCTATTGACTGGGGATACAAAAGTACCTGCAGAACGGATCTATGAGATGGGGCTCATCAACAGAGTAGTGGCTTTGGATGATTTGCGGGACACCGCCTTAGAGCTTGCCGAAACAATCGCGATGAACGATCGTCTCTCGGTCGAAATCACCAAACGTGCCATCAACAGGAGTTTGGAAATTGGCGGGATGCGAAAAGCTTTGCTGGATGCTTTCGAAGCAGATATTGCTATTGAGACTGCAGAGTCAGACGAAGCCAAAAAATTCTACGAAGTGTTGCACAAAGAAGGGATTAAGAGCGCAATAGAATGGCGGAGAGAACACATCAAAAAGCTAAGCAATGACTGAGACTCAGACGCAGAATAAAGAACTCTCTCTTTTTCTCGAATCACATCCCAGTCTTGAGACCCTTGAGTTGTTGGTTCCGGATATGAATGGCATTATCCGTGGTAAACGTATAACTGTTGACGAGGCGGATACCCTCTATGAAAACGGGTTGAATTTTCCTGCTGCAACCCACCTGCTCGACTCAAGTGGCAATGTGATTGATGATTTGATTCTTGGAACCGATGATGGTGATCCCGATTTTACTGCCAGACCGGTTGAAAATTCTCTAGTCATGGTTCCTTGGCTCGATAATCCAACGGCTCAGGCAATTATTACTCTTGCTGACAGGGACAATGAACCTTATGCAAATGAAAGCAGAAATATCTTAAAAAAAACCGTTGCTATCCTTAACGAGCAAGGACTCTATCCCACAGTCGCCGTGGAGAGATACGGACCTGTTCCAGGCACCACGCTTCTCCAGGCAGGGCCCCAAGTTTATTCATTGGAGGATTTACGGGAATTGGATCCGTTTTTTAATCAGTTACAAGCCAATTGCAAGCTGCAGGAAATACCTGTTGGCACTACAATTTCTGAATTTTCAACAGGGCAGTTCGAAGTCAATTTGCATCATCTGAACAATCCAATCCTTGCCTGTGATCATGCTCTTCTTCTCAGGCGTGCAGTCCGTGAAACAGCTAAATCCTTTGGTTTGGGTGCAACTTTCATGGCCAAGCCTTTTATGGAAACGGCAGGTTCAGGAATGCACATACACATCAGCCTTCAAGACAGTGATGGCAATAATTTATTCAATGCCGATGAGAATGATACAACTGGTTTCAACAAAAATCTTCAATACGCAGTTGGTGGTTTAGCTGAGACTATGGCAGAGGGCATGGCTATTTTTTGTCCGAATGCCAATTCTTACAGAAGATTTCAACCTGGATTTTTTGCTCCAATAACTCCAAATTGGGGTCCCAATCATCGTAATTTATCAATTCGGATTCCCTTATCAGACAATAAAAATATCCGGATTGAGCATCGAGCATCCGGGGCGGATGCCAATCCATATTTAGTTCTTGCTACTGTCCTTGCGGGAATCAGCGAGGGGTTAAAAAAGCAAGTCGAACCACCACCCATGATTGCCGAAGGCGAAGTAATTGATCCAACAGTAACTCTCCCAGTACGTTGGCAAGCAGCGTTGGATGCTTTTCAAAATGCAAAGGTTATTCCTAATTACCTAAGTGAAGAATATTGTAGAGTTTTTCTACACAGTAGACGCTGTGAGTCTGATCGATTCCACTCGCAAATGAGCAACAAAGATTACGAGTGGTATTTGAGATCTATCTAGATGCTCTTTGCACCATTTCATCAATCATAATTTCACAAAACCCATTTTCCAGCTTTGCTGAGTTCTCCAATGGTAGATCTAATATCAAATAGTTTTCTTCAGCACCAAATTCTTTCCATGTCGGATTATTGATTGAATTAGGCGTTCCTTTTTTTGCAAATTCAACCCAATAACTGACCATAATTTTGGTTAATTCCCAATCAACTAAGTTAGTAGGCAGCCATTCATCATGGGTATTAAAAACATAGGGAATTTCAGCACCATGATAAGACAGTATCTTCTCACTGCCTTCTCGCATTCGAGTGAAATGGTATTGATACACCTTATTTTCGTTCTTCGAAAGAGATCTGGCAATGAAAACTGAAGGACAAAGTGTTACTTGATTTGTAGTCAGATGATCCATGGCAAGCCTAGGGTTTTCTAGATCCAGCATTGAGAGTATCTTGTCTTGATGCTCTGGATAGTAATTCTCAATAAGCCGATTAATATCGTTTTCTGTGACCGATTCATCAATATACATGTAATCCTCATTTTTATTGCTACCTATCATCAGATCGACGTTGTTGAAAGAACCTTCCTCAAATAATTTAGTTAGGTTATTTGGTATCAATGCACCATCGATGTTCGGTCCGTAGGGATGATTAAGATCGATTGAGGCAGATAAGAGATTCTCCGCTGAAAGGTTTTTCATAGTCTCTAAATTAGGTGCATTTAAGACAGTTTGTGTTTTCAGTCCTAGCTCCTGTGCCTTATCTTTTGAAATCCAATTAAATAGATTATAGGCACCGCTTTGGATGATTCCTCTCTTAAATAAATCCTTACCCTTTGGAGAGGCAATCAAGTAGGAAACATGAGCACCACCTGCTGATTCCCCAAAGTAGGTAATGTTTTCAGGATCGCCCCCATAAGATGCGATATGATCTTTGACCCATTGCAAGGCCATGATTTCATCTTCAAGACCAAAATTCCCGGTTTGATTAGGCATTTGAGGGTGAGCGAAAAAACCAAAGATATTCAATCTATAATTGATTGAGACCACCACAACATCTTTACTAGCAAGATGATGACCTAAATAATTGGGTTCATAGGACCACCCCCCGGTGTCTGCTCCACCGTGTACCCATACCATCACGGGTTTCTTACTGGTTTGATCAAGTGAATTTGTCCATATGTTGAGATAGAGGCAATCTTCACTTACCGCATCGACATGTTGGAAAACAGTTCGAGGATTATCAAATAACTCCGCCACATCTTGGTACCAGACGGTGGTGTATTCATCTTGCATGCACGCCGGTTTAAAGCTTTGAGCATTGATAACTTTTGGATCTGTGGATAAAGGCACAGGTGATTTCCATCGTAACTCACCGATTGGTGGTTTTGCATAGGGAATCCCTCTAAAAATAAATTGATTATTTTCAGTATTGTAAGCCCCAATATATTTTGTTTTCCCAATCTGGACAGAGCTGTTTTCTGAAGTTTCAGTAACCACTGAGGAGCAGAAAAAAAGACAGCTAATAATAACTATGTATTTGTTCATCTGATTGTTTAAGCCATATTAATGACTGTGTTGCCAATCAGCTGTCCTGCTTCAACCGCTTTATGTGCTTCAACGGTCTCGGCCAAATCAAATGATTTTGCAATTTGGTGGACCAACGCATTCTCAGACAAGGCTTTGGTCAAGCCCTCGATGATCTTCATTCTTGCCTCACCGGGAACTATGTAAATTAAGTACATCTTTAAGACAGCATTTTTGAACATCAGGTTGTAAAAGGGGAGCTCAGGATTACCCACTGCAACTGAGCCATAAGCAGCAATGACCCCGTTTGTTTTAATGATCTGTTCGCTGATACTTAAGTTGCCGCCAAATTCCACTTCAACAATCCGATCTACTCCCTTTCCGCTGGTAAAATCATTGACAGCTTCCACCACATCATCTGTTTTGTAATTGACGACCAAATCTGCACCGGCTTCTTTGGCTGCCAAACCTTTCTCAGGGCTACTCACAGTTGCGACAACTTGTGCTCCATCCCATTTTGCCAGTTGAATTGCATAATGGCCCACGGCCCCTGCGCCGCCGGTTACCAGCAAAGTTTTATTTTTGACCGAGCCACCGGAGAACACGCCGTGATAGGCTGTTGATGCTGGAATTCCCATACAGGCTCCTGCCTCAAAGGTGCTATTTTCAGGCATTTCCACTGCTTGATTTGCAGGCAGTGAAATATATTCTGCACAGGTTCCAAAAGCTCGACCAAATGCCCCATTCCACAACCAAACTCTTTCTCCAATCCGATTTTTATCGACACCATTGCCAACCGCTTCGATATTTCCTGCACCATCAGAATGGGGAATAATCCTAGGGAATTGTAATTCACCTCTTGCGCCTGCTCTTGTTTTAACATCAGAAGGATTGACGCCTGAAGTTCTGATCCGTACCAGGGCTTCACCATCACTGACCTCAGGGTCGTCGATATTGCCATGCGTTAGAACATCATCGGCTGCACCAATTTGTTCATACCAAACAGCCTTCACTAA
>LWDU01035469.1_pt1 | contig 29229 bp, 27 predicted proteins | sample 727161 | NCBI WGS metagenome assembly LWDU01 (sample SAMN04566230, study PRJNA314399) | hydrothermal vent metagenome | isolation source: deep sea hydrothermal plume seawater | place: Mexico: Gulf of California, Guaymas Basin | collected 2004-07-11
ACACGCTCTACTGTGCTGGGATTGCAGCTCGGGTCAGAGGTGGTGGATCGGACATCTCCAGAAGTCGATACACACAGCCGGGAAATTCTGCCATCAATCGAGTCGCTGGTGAGGGAGGCCGGGATTGGTATTGAAGACCTTGATGCGATCGTTTTTGGTCAAGGTCCTGGTTCTTTTACTGGCTTGCGGATTGCCATAGGGGTTGTCCAGGGATTGGGTTACGGTCTGGATATTCCTGTCGTTCCAGTCTCATCCATGGCCTGCATTGCGCAGTCGGTTATTACAGTGATCAATCCTCCGCTCGTGTTTGTCGGGTTAACTGCTCGACTGGAGGAAATTTACTACGGCGCCTATAAGTTCGAAGAAGATATTGCGGTGCCAGTCATCCCGGAGGGGGTTGTTGACGTCTCTGAACTGCCACAGTTACCTGTTGGCGACTGGCTCGGATGTGGCAGCGCAATGACTGGATTGAGTACAAAAATCCAAGAGGCGACGGGTGTTTCTTTTAAGAGTATTTCGAGTGAAGCTGTCCCGAGCATCCGCAACTTACTTTCTCTTGGTTCCTTCAAGCTCAGTCACGGCGAATCAGTGAGCGCGATGCAGGCGACACCTGTCTACCTGCGTGAGCAGGTTGCCTCTCGACCCGGCAAGAGATGAGTCGGTTCAGGGTACCTTGAAGATAGCTTTTCCCGTCAGCACCCACTCAGGGTTAATTTTTCACATCCGGAATTTCTGACCCGGCTCCGGGGAGCCGGGAAAAAAACCGAGTTGGTGGCACGTGCAGTAAAAGCGGGTGGAGGCGTCCGCGTTCTGGACTGTACGGCCGGGCTGGCCCGGGACGCGTTTGTGCTGGCATCCCTCGGGTGTGAGGTGACTCTGGTAGAGCGTTCAAGGGTTGTCTCTACATTGCTTCTGGATGGATTGAAGCGGGCAAGGAAGGTTCCGGAACTTTCTTCTGCTGCCAATCGAATCAAACTGACGAATGCCGACTCGCTTGTGCTGATGGCTCAGACTAGTCTGGAATATGATGTGATCTACATCGATCCGATGTTTCCCGAAAAGCCGGGCGCTGCTGCGGTGCGAGGCCCGATGCAGCATCTGCAAAGATTTCTCGGGACAGACGAAGATGCGATGGCATTATTATCTGTTGCCTTGCAGGCAGGTTGTAGCCGGGTTGTGCTTAAGCGGCCACCTCATGGTGACTGGATCTCTCCCATCCAGCCGACACATGTATTCAAAAACAAAAACAGTCGTTACGAGGTGTTTGCGAGTTAGTTGTTGAACTTTCTGACCGCCTGCAGAATGTTGTATCTGACATCGGCATCCAGAGATCGAGCAGTGGCGGATTCCAATGGAGCGAAATTTTCGCTGACAGCGAGCTCTGTATCGACAACCTGTTCACTTTTCAGCTGTCTGAGGAAAGTGGAGAAAAGGGATTTATCGAAAAACTCAGGTGAGTTGATGCCATAGAGTACTGAAAGTTGTTCTGCGATTCCTGCGGATGCGGATTCAAGTGCTTCGAGTGATGGCCGATTGGATTGCTGCAGTAACGCCATGACAATATAAAACCTTTCCAGGGTTGGGTCCGTGATGCTGGCGATATCCTGAAGACTGTTGTATTCAGGTGACTCAGGCGATGGAATCGAAATTTGGCTGCCATTCATTGCAATGAGCCCAAGCTCGGACAATGATTCGACGACGGTATCCAATACCTCCTCCAGATGAAGAATGTCCCAGGGAAGGAACATCTCTGACTTGAGGAACGGGAACAGCGGTTTTACAAATTCTGCTAACGCATTTCTGTCGGTTCTGGTTTCGGTTCGCACAAACCTCGCGACCAGTGATGGCAGCGCGTACACATGGACAACATTGTTGGCGTTGTAAGTCAGGCTTATTGACTGTTCGGGAGACGCGGAAACGATGGTCCCGAACTGGTGCTCTGTCCTGCTTAAGCCGCAAATTTCTATTGCTTGCTCAAGTATTTCTTTTGAGGTTGCGTTCGTGATTGAACATCCTGACGGACCGCATTTTCGGGCAATGGCAAGTAGTAGTTCAATTTGATCCAACAGGTATTGTTCCTCAATGTTCTGTCTGGCGGTTGATAACAAAGCCACAGCAACCAGGTTTGTTGGTTTCACTGCGACAGATTCGTTGATGCGGGTTACAAGGTTCTCGGCCAGGCGCAGACAGGTCTCGGACAATTGATCTGAGGGAATTTCCGTTAACTGTTGCCATTCCGGTAACTGTTCATCCATGAACTCCTGAAGTGGCAGGGGTTCCCCGAAGTTAACGGTCACCTGCCCGAATTGGCGTTTCAGGGAACGGAATATGCCGAAAATATCGAACACGGATTCTGATTGCTTATCCTTCCCGGACAATTCGGCCATATAAGTCGATGATTCAAGCACCCTCTCGTAGCCGAAGTAGACTGGCATAAACACAATGGGTTTGGTGGAGTCCTTATGGAAGCTGTTAACTGTCATGCGGAGCATCCCCGTCCTTGGTGGCAGCGTTCTTCCGGTTCGACTCCTGCCGCCTTCTATGAAGTACTCCACCGAAAATCCACGGGTAAAAACCTGGTGTAAATACTCATCAAAGACTTCTCTATACAGGCCGTCACTCTGGAAACTTCTTCGCATAAAAAAGGCTCCGGCTCTGCGCAGCAGGGGACCAACAAAGGGCAGGTTGAGGTTCTTTCCTGCAGCAATATGGGGTGGGGCCAGACCATTGTGATAGAGCACGTATGACATTAGCAAATAGTCAATATGGCTTCGATGGCAGGGGGTGTAAACGATCTCGTGGGATAGCGCCATCTGCTTGACCGCGTCAATGTGGTTGACTTCAATTCCCGCGTACAATTTGTTCCAGAGCCAGGTGAGTAACACATCGAAAAATCTTATGACTCGGTATGACTGGTCCGAAGCTATCTCCTGGGCGTAGGCCATCGCCTTTTTTTCCACGGACAGGAATGTTACGTCGTTGGTTCTTGCTTCACGCTCGATGGCTCCGCGGACTTCGTCACTTGCCAGAATGTTGTTGAGCAGGGTACGCCGGTGAGAGAGGTCTGGACCAATAATTGCCTGTCGCTGGTTGTTAAAATTCACTCGAAGTAATCGCAGGAGCTTCCTCACCTGTCTCGGTTGTTCAGACTCAGATGACATGAGTTCATCAAGCGCAACGGGGGTCCCGAATTGCACCAGTATGTGACCGGGATGAAACAACATGGCGAAGAATTTTTTCAGGCCGCTGGTTGCACTCCAGTGTTCTGAGAGTAAAAGCTTGAACAGGGACTTCTCCCTGTCTGGCTGGTGGCCCCAGAACAGGGAGACGGGAACAATCTTGATTGATCGGTTATCAAGAGTCTTCTGGTGTTCGAAGAGGCGCATCATCCGGGCAGATTGTTGGCGCAGTGATTTTCTACCCAGCGTTCCTTCCGGCCGAGCCAGGAAAAACACGGCGCGACCTTCGTTAATTTCCGGGATTATCGATACCGCTGAAGGTAAGCCGCTTGCCTCACAGGCCATGTCCGTCACAAGGAGGTCTGCGATGGACCGAAAGGGTAGCACGTAACAGATGAGGTCTGAATCGCCCAGATCGAGCGATTCATGACTACCACCCAGGAAGATCGGCTTTATCCACAGGAATAGAACTCGGCGCGACAGCTCGAATTGTGTGGTTTTGAGCTTAAGGCGAAGTGCGCTAAGTTTAGGGGACATTTCCATCGAACAGGTCCGAGATGACGTTTGCGGGGTCTCGTCCTTCGATTTCAACCTCGTAGACGCTGTTGAACTTTCGCTGCGTGGCTGACGTGATGGCTGCACGTGAATCGAGAACCGTGGGTCTCAGGAATACCAACAGGTTCTGTTTTTGAGTCGTCGTCGAAGAACTCCGAAACAAAAAACCGATGCCAGGGATGCTACCCAGCAAAGGTACCTTTGAATCATTGGTGGTTTCCTTATCCCTGATCAATCCTCCGATGATGATCACTTCCTGGTCGTCGACGAGAATTGTCGTATCAATCGTACGTATGTTGGTTATCAGGTCTGCGCTTCCTTCGGCACCAATGACGCTAAGTGAAGCAGGGTCAACCTCGGAGACTTCCTGGTGAACTTTGAGTTGCACCAGATTGCCATCATGAATATGAGGAGTGACTTCCAGTGTCAGCCCGACATCTTCGCGTTGGATTGTCGTGAATGGATTCGATGTGCCGTTACTACCACTCGTCGTTGAACCTGTTCTGAACGGCACGTTTTGACCGACTACAATTCTTGCTTCCTCATTGTCCATCGTTGTGATGCTGGGAGTGGATAATAGATTGACGTCTCCGTTTGTCGACAGAGCTCGAATAATGGCGGCGAAACTTGTTCCTTCTGCGTTGAGTCGACCACCGGCTAAAAGCGGTGAAGTTCCCGGGTCAATGTTTAGTAGCGGTGAAGTTGCAACGTCATCTGCCGAGCCAGAGCTACCCAGGGCAATATTTTTCAGGATCTGTGCGAGGGTCCCGGAGGGCGCTGTTAATCCAAGCGGCAAATTACTGCCGCTGACGTCTGCAAGAAAGAGCTCAGAACCAAGCTGGCGAGAGAAATCCGCAGTGACTTCGACGATGGCAGCTTCTATCAGTACCTGCATTCGGCGTACGTCCAGGCTATCGATGATATCCATTATCTCGAGCATGGCCGAGGGGGCTGCACGAATGACCAATGCATTTAGTGCCTCATCAGGCTGGATGCTGATTTTAACCTTGTTGGACTTACTATCTTCATCGTCAACAATCGTGTTCCTCAGAATTTCGGCCATTTCAACGGCGTCGGAATGAGCAAGTCGAATAACCTTGGTTGTCCCGGATCGGTTTGCAGGAACATCCAGTTGTGATATCAGCTGCACCACCCTCTCTACGGTGACTTTTTCGCCCTTAACCACCATGGAATTCGTTCGTTCGCTGGCAACGATGGTCACCCTATTTGGACCCTTTGCGCCTTTCCCGATCTGTTCAGGCGCGAGTTCTTCGAGGAGTCCAACCATATCTTCGACCCAGGCGTCTTTCAGGCCGATGATCTCAACGGTTTGGTTATCGGCGATGTCGATTCGGTTGACGATTTCGGTTAATCGGGCAATGTTTCCCGCGTGATCGCTGATAATCAGTACGTTAGGAGACGAGATACCAGCAACGTGACCGTATTGTGGAATGAGAGGTCTGAGGATCTTTACCAGATTCTCTGATGCGGAATTGCGGACCGGGATGACGGCAGTCACCAATTCCTCTGATTGTGCAGGACGCAAAAAATCCCTTGGATTACCGCTCTGTTTTGCCAGGACCTGCTGAACGATCTTGGTGATGTTCCCGGTAGGAACAGCAGCGTAGCCGTGAACCCGGAGAACCGACAGAAACAGCTCATAGATAGTGTCCTTGTCCATGGAGGTGCTCGAAATAACGGTTACGTTGCCCTTAACCCTGGGGTCCACCACAAAGCTTTTGCCTGTGATCACAGAAACCTGGGTCACGAATTCGCGGATATCGGCATTTTTTAAGTTTACCTTCCAGGTTTCCTCTGTGGTCTTTTGCTGTGCAGACGCTTCTTGAACAGGTAATGCAACGGGCACGAGTAAGCAGCTGACCAGGACGGCCAGTGAGATGCTTATTCGAGAATTATTTACAGTCATGAAATTTAATGCTCGATATGGTTTGAATGATATGCGACCGAGTGATTCACTCCCGGCCTATTTAGGTACGGGTACAGTCAGGAAAAAACGCCGGGTTCCCCGCTGGACCTCAACGCGAACCCGGGATGATGCCATGACCTGAGCCATAAGCGCGGAATCGTTTGAGGCTACACCAACCGGATTGCCATTGATTGAAAGTATCATATCACCTGGCTGCAGGCCGGCCTGCTTGACCGCAGCCGGCGCGTCTGCGCCGACTTTGTATCCGTTTGACTCGCCGATTGAAACGGGGGTGATGCCAGCCTCACTCAAGGTGCCATGAAGGTCGTTGCGCAATTTATCCTGATACTGGCTAAGAGTGTTGTTATTGGTTGATTTGTTGTTTGACCCATTTCTGTTACGAATGCTGTTTCTGGCATTTCCCAGCTGGGATCGCGTTGTGCCTTTTCGGGAGCCTCATCACTGACGAATTGAAATTTGCTATCGGAGAAGAGCAGCTTCTCCATTCTGGTGCCTCGCCGAATTAATACGTGATCTTCGAGCACGGCGGCCAGCCTGGCGTTTCCCGGTAACCTGTCTCCTATCGCAAAGAGTTCACCGGTCTTGTTTTTTTCTGCCACGATAGCAGTGGAGAATTTTGGATCTCCACTAATAAAAATGCCCTGCAGTTCCAGGTTCAGCTTTGTTTCCGGCGCATCAATTGCCTGGGGCACGATATCTACGTCCTCAAGCCTGCCGAAGAGTTCGAGATTGGAAACCTTAAAGGTTGGTTGGGTGATCACGCTGGTACTTGCTGGTGTTGAATCCGGGATAATACCTGTGGAGTTCATGGTTTCCATGAAGAACAGAGCCGTATTCGCAACCGTCAGGCTCATTAAGACGATCAGCAGGATGCTGGTTGCGGTAGCAATCTTCCTGCTGTGGTCACTAAATAGCTGTAGTACATTATCCACGTCGAGCGACCTGCAGGTTTCTTCAAGCGTAAAATACCATAGAACTCAGCAACTGAAGAGTAATAAAATGTCTGTAAGGGCGTATTAGAACACCTTTTCCTCCAGGACGAAGGCAGGGCCGGTGGTATCCCGGTATCCGTTTGGGAGCGGTAAACCAGCCATATCCGTCAGCATGTAAGAGACGGATGTATGTGACCACCCGTCTGGTTTTAATGCGAGTGTCAATAATGTGGAGGTCCCTGAGGCGACATCCAACATTGCGTTTGAGCCTTTCATCGAAAACTGCCCCGTCAGTGCCGGTAACTTGACGCTATAAAATTGTTCCGGAGTTTCAATGTGCACGATGCCACCCGACCAGTTTGTTACACCCTTTAGCGTGGTGAGCCAACGTTGATCGAACGACGTGCTGATGCCTGAAAGCTCGAAGACGCCGGTCAGGTCAAGGCCATAGCCGACGCTGACGGCGTTAATAAAGCGGCTTTCGATGGTGCCATTAATATTGTCCAGCGATCCACCGGAAGTTGAAGCCATTGCGCCCATTTCCAGTTGAAGACCGCCACCGTTGAGTTCAATCAATGTACTCACTTTTCCGTTAAGCAGTGGCAGGGCTGCCATCTTCCAGGACACTGTGACAGCTGGGAGCCGTTGGTACTGCAGCTGAGTGGAACCTTGCCAGATTCGCCCCCGGGTTGCTCCGATCTTCAGCCCCGGGATATTTCGCTGAACGGCATCACCGAATAGCCCGGTCACGATGCTGGCGGGTGCCATGACAACGATGGAGATGGTGAAAGCAATGATCGCAATTGCCAGATAAAAAGCTTTGTTCATAAAGTCCAACTCACGACTGCGCTAGTGTCAGCCCGTTCAGGACTGTTTATGTTGGCCCGTTCAGGACTGTTTATGTTGGCCCGTTCAGGACTGTTTATGTTGGCCCGTTCAGGACTGTTTANNNGTTCAGGACTGTTTATGTTGGCCCGTTCAGGACTGTTTATGTTAACCAGTTCAGGACTGTTCATGTTAACCAGTTCACGACTGTCTTCCCGCTTTCGGTGAACCGGTACCAGCCGCCTGAATCTTCACTTTCTGATGTCCAGCCGCTTACGCTGCACCGGATTTCAACCTGGAAATGGTTGTAGGCTTCCTGTGCGCATTCTTCATCGGTTTGCCAGGGCGTGCTGCTGGAATCAAACCAGATAGATGTGTAGCCACCCTTGGCGACATTTTCTGCAATGGTGCAGGTCATTGCACTGCCGTCTCTGGTCAGTTTCAATTTGAGTGTTGAGCTAACGGTTTTTTGTTCATCAATTGAAAAGTAGAGCCTGAGCCATTCGATAATATCGCTGATTCCCACTCGTTTTGCGTAGATTTCAACGTCCGGCTGTATCGCTGTGCTCTCTGTGCTCCCTGTGCTCTCCGTGCTCTCCGTGCTCTCTGTCATTGGCATAGCAATGCCCCGAGAATGTCTTCGTAGATCACTGACAACGCGTCGAGGTCTTTGACAGAAACCTGTTCATTGACCTTGTGGATGGTAGCGTTACATGGCCCAAGCTCAACGACTTCAACATTCCTTGGGGCGATGAATCGTCCATCGGAAGTGCCACCAGCAGTCGATAGTTCCGCGTCCAGTCCTGAGCGGTTCAGTATTGCTGCCTGGACTGCAGGGATCAGGGCGCCGACGGTGGTCAGGAAAGGTTGGCCAGAAAGTCGCCAATCGAGTTGGTATTCCGCGCAGTGTCTGGAGAGAATTTCTTCGGTTTGCTGTCGCAGTGATTGCTCGGTTGATTCAGTTGAAAAACGGAAATTGAATTCGGCCAGGAGTTCGCCAGGAATGACATTATTCGCGCCGTTACCAGCGGTGATGTTCGATATCTGGAACGTCGTTGCGGGGAAAAACTCATTACCTTCATCCCACAGTGTCGTCGTTAGTTCGAGCAGTGCCGGTGCACTTTCATGAATGGGGTTCCTTGCTTCATCAGCATAGGCCACATGCCCCTGAATTCCTTTAATAATAAGAGTGCCACCCAGAGACCCCCTGCGGCCAACCCTGACAACATCGCCCACGGTTTGTGAGCTTGAGGGTTCACCGATCAGACAATAGTCGATTTTAGTGCCTCGTGATTCAAGCGTATCCATGACTTTCACGGTGCCGTCTGTCGCGGCGTCTTCCTCATCTGAAGTGATGAGAAAGGCGATAGTGCCGTGATAGTCATCTACTTTCGCGACGAAGCGAGAGGTGGCAGTCAACATGGCAGCCAGGGATCCCTTCATGTCCGCAGCACCTCGCCCGTGCAGCATGTCTCCCGACACTTTGCCCTCGAATGGTGATACCCGCCATTCGCCTTCAGGGCCGGCAGGAACGACATCTGTGTGTCCTGCGAAGCTAAATAAAGGACCGCCAGCGGAACCCTGCCTGGTGGCCCAGAGGTTTTTAACGGGACCAAAAGGCATATGTTCGACAGTGAACCCCAGATTGGTTAGGTAGCTGGCTATGATCTGTTGACAGCGTCCATCCTCCGGCGAAACGGATGGCTCACGGATCAACTGCTGCGCAAGTGAGATGGTGTCGGAATTTGACATTTACTCGACCCGTTATCGAATGCTGGGGAATCTCTGATTAAGGTCGGTATGCCGCATCACTTTCCCCTCGATGACTGTGTTGAACGCGTACTCAATAAATCGCGAATTTAGAGCACATCCGCAATTTATCTCCGTGCGTGTTCGCCTTGTCCTCACGAAAAAATCCTCATAATCAGAGCTTCCCTTAGTTATGGCTGTGCAGGGTGCTGTTAAGTTCAATGGCACTTCTATTGGTTCTGCACTCGACAGTCCCGTTTTGTGAGTTACGCAGGAACAGGAGATCGGACTGTCCTGCCAGTTCTCTAGCTTTGACGAGCTTCAGCATGTTTCTGTCCTCGTCCATGATCTGGACTACAGTGCCTGGGGTAATATAGAGGCCAGCTTCAATGGTGCATCTGTCTCCCAGTGGAATACCGGTTCCAGCGTTTGCACTAATCAAACAGTCTTTGCCAATACTGATGACGATGTTCCCGCCACCTGAAAGCGTACCGGCCGTGCTCGCACTACCGCCCAGGTCAGTGCCACCACTTACGGTCACCCCCTGTGACACGCGGCCCTCAATCATGTTGGGTCCCAGTGCACCGGCGTTGAAATTGATGAACCCCTCATGCATTACAGTTGTCCCTTCACCAACATAGGCGCCAAGGCGCACGCGGGCTGAGTGTGCTATTCGGGTACCAGAAGGAATGACGTAGTTGGTCATTTTGGGAAACTTATCGACCGCTGATACTTCCAGGACTCTACCTTCAAGGCGCGCCTTAAGTTGCAGTTCCTCAATTTCATTCAGGTCGACCGCGCCCTGTTCCGTCCAGGCGACATTCGGGAGCAGAGGATAGATACCCTCCAGGTTTTGTTCGTTCGGTAATACGCAACGGTGTGAGAGCAAATGAAGCTTCAGGTAAGTCTCCGGCGTCGACTGTAGCGCCTCATCGGATTCAATCATTGCTAGCACAACCGGCCTGGTGGACGAAGCCAGCTGAGCGACAATCGATTTCTGTCTTTCATCGTCAATGATGTCTGCTAATTTCCCGAGTTGATCTGTATTCAGCTCGATATCAGTGTTACCACCCCTGTAGCCGGTAGCGGCAGTTATACCGTCAACAAGAGTTTGGTCAGGACGAAAAGCGGGGCGTGGAAAATAAACCTCGAGCCATTCGTCGTTTCGATTTTTTGTGCCTATGCCAAAAGCCAGCGCGTACATTATTTGAAACACCGATGAGAATAAGGCCGAGCATTATAGTCGGCGCGCACCTGTATTTACAGGCGAGGTTGTTTAACAGAGTTTATTCGATAATTACGGGCGCTGAGGTTCGGTTATAGTTTTTGCCAGCAATCCACTATTCGTTCTGCAGCCTCGATACACTCTGATTGTGTTGCGACCAGTGCTATTCGCACCCGGTTAGTCCCCGGGTTGCCTGAATCGGTCGCTCTGGAAAGGTAGCTTCCCGGAAGAACCTTAACGTTGGCTAACTGGATAAGGCGAACCGCAAAATCGGGATCGGGGATTGGTGTCTCAGGCCAGAAGTAAAACCCCGCATCCGGCACTTCCATCGGCCATACCGGTTTAAGTATGTCAGCGACACGGGTGAACTTATCCCTGTAAACCTGTCGATTTTGGATGACATGCGATTCATCGCCCCACGCCAGCGTGCTCAGGACCTGGTGGTGCATGGCCATCGCAGAGCCGTGATAGGTCCGATATAGCAGAAACTTCTGCATGATCTCTGCATCTCCTGCCACGTACCCGGAGCGTAGACCGGGTAGATTGGAGCGTTTTGACAGAGAATTGAAAGCGATGCAGTTTTTGTAGTCTTTTCGGCCGAGCAAGCTGGCGGCCTCCAACAGACCTGCTGGCGGGTTTTGTTCGTCCAGGTAGATTTCTGAATAGCATTCATCGGAAGCAATGATGAAATTGTATTCGTCAGAAAGTGCAATCAGCGTCTGGAGTTGGGGAATTCCCATCACCGCGCCCGTAGGATTCCCGGGTGAGCAAAGGTACAGAAGCTGGCAGCGTTGCCAGACCTCTTCCGATACAGCATCAAAATCAGGCAGGTAGCCGTTGCCGGGCTCACAGTTGATGTAATAGGGTTTGCTACCCGCGAGCAGCGCTGCGCCTTCATAGATCTGGTAAAAGGGATTGGGCATTACCGTGACGCAGTCGGGTTGCGGTTCGATGACGGCCTGGGCAAAGGCGAAAAGCGCTTCGCGGGTCCCGGTGACCGGTAATACGTTTAGTTCAGGGTCCAGTGCCGGCTCAAGCCTGTACCTGCGGTTTACAAAATCGGCGATGGCGATTCTTAATTCCGGCGTTCCCTTCGTCGGAGGATAGGTGCCAAACCCTTCTCGAATTAGCGCTGTGTCAGTGAGGGCGTTTACCAGGAAATCCGGAGCTGCGTGTTTTGGTTCTCCCATTGACCAGGCGATCTGTCGCAGGTTAGTCTCGCTGGTGACGCCATCAAGTAACTGATTGAAACGCTGAAACGGGTAGGGGTGAAGTTTCTCGAGATTATTGTTCATTATAACTGGCCGCTACCTGCTCAACATGATGATCGATAGTTTCACAAATCCGATCAGTAATATGCGCGATGGAAGCAGGGTCCGTAATAGGTGATCCATTCTGGTCGGTGATATAGAACACGTCCTCGACCCTTTCTCCCAGTGTTGTGATCTTTGCCGAAATCAAGGAGATACCCACTTCGACAAATACCTTGGCCAGCACTGCCAGCAGTCCCGGTCGGTCCGGCGTAGTCACCTCGAGAGAAGTCGCGTCGTGATTTGGGGCTGGACTGAGGGTTACCCGAGTCTTCTGTTTGAATTGCTTCAGCAGGCGCGGGATACGTCGGTTCAACTTGAAGTTAATCTCGTCCTGCGCAAGAAAGCTAGTAATTGTGCTGCGAATTTTCCGTACTCGAGTTGGTTTTTCACCGACCGGCTGACCGTCGTTCTCGAGAACTGTGAACGTATTGAACGTCAGCCCACTAGCTGAAGTCGCAATACGCGCATCGACAATGCTGAGATCGAGCTGGTTGATTGCGGTCACGATGGAAACGAACAGATCCTTGCGGTCATGCGTATGGATGAAAATTTGCGTAAACCCGGCATCGCTCCTGCGAGAGATGTCGTCCCGAATAAGAATGATCGGCTCGTCACTGACATCCTGTGCCAGAATGGCGTCGGCGTGCCAGACGATGTCTGAGACTCTCTCCCTGACAAAATAGTCCTCATCGACCTGGTTCCACATCGGGCGGACAAGGCTGCTGTCAATTTTGTGTTCTTTAAGTTTATCAAGTGCCTGTAGTTGGACGTCCTGAACGTATTCGTTGCGATCTATCGGTTTTTCTAATCCATGACGCAACGCTTTCTTGGTTTCCGAGTAGAGTTGCTCCATTAGCGACGCACGCCATCCGTTCCAGAGCGTTGGGTTGGTCGCGTTGATATCCGCGACGGTGAGCGCGTAGAGATAGTCGAGACGTACCTGCTCCCCCACGAAACGCGCAAATTCATGGATGATCTCGGGGTCCTGGATGTCCTTGCGTTGTGCCGTTGTAGACATGACAAGGTGATTCTGGACCAGCCAGCGAACAAGATTGGTGTCCCATGTTGCTAACTTGTGTCTCTTGCAGAATGCATCAGCGATTTCGATGCCAAGTGCTGAATGGTCTCCGCCCATACCTTTGGCGATATCGTGATAAAGGCCGGCAATGTAGAGTAGTTCAATCCTCGGTAATCGCGGGTGGATGTGTGCCGCGATCGGAAATTTCTGTTCGTTGTTCTTGTAGCGGAACCGGCGCATATTGCGAACAACCTGAAGCGTATGTGCATCGACGGTGTAAATATGAAATAAATCGAACTGCATCTGGCCAATAATCCGGCCAAATTCCGGCAGGTATGCACCGAGTATTCCCCATCTGCCCATTCGCCTTAGCTGGGTGAACAGGTGATTGGTGCTGCCGAGTAGTGTCATGAAGAGTTCCGCGTTCTTGGGATTCTCGCGAAAATGCGTGTCGATCAGGTAGGCGTGATGCCTTGCAAGCCTGATGGTGGATGCCCGAAAACCCTCGATTGACTCATCAGAACCCACGATAACGAACATCTCCAGTAACGCGGAAGGCTCGTCGGCGAAAACATTCTCGGAAGTCACTTCCAGCAGGTTGTTCACCAGGCGAAACCTGTCGTTAACAGGCTTTATCTGTAGCCGGGTATTAATCTGGACAAAGACCTCGTCGAAATGCTGCAGCAGCGTTTCGTTGATCGTGTTAACCCGGTGTGCGGTTCGATAGTAGGTTTGCATGAACTGTTCTACGGCCAACTGATCATTGTCTGTAAACCCAAACTGGCTGGCCAGGGCCTGTTGATATTCGAACAACAGGCGATTTTCGTCTTTGTTGGTCAGTATGTGCAGCGCAAAACGAATCTTCCAGAGGTTGCTCTGCGCTTTGATCAGCTCTTCGCTCTCCTCCGGCGTGAGGATTTCCTGTTCTGCGAGCTCGGTAATGTTTTGTGTTCCGTAGCGGCGTCTTGCAACCCAGGTCAGTGTTTGAATGTCGCGAAGGCCTCCAGGGGAAGTTTTTACGTTGGGTTCGAGACTGTATTCAGTATGGTTGGATTTCTCGTGACGGGCGTTTTGTTCCTGTCGTTTGGCGAGATAAAACGACTTTGCAGACCAGGATCTGTCTGGTGCAATTTTTTGTTGCACCTTATTGCAGAGTGCGCCGTCCCCGAGGATCGTTCGTGACTCCATCATTGCGGTCAGTATGGTCACGTCAAGCAGAGCACTCGATTTGCATTCCGCAATGGATCTGACGCTATGGCCGATCTCCAGTCCTATATCCCACAGCAGGGTGGTGAAACTCTGGATATTGTCTCGATGCGTACTTTGATTATTCCGTTCAAGCAGTATTAATAAATCGATATCGGAGTTTGGCAACAGTTCCTGGCGGCCGTAGCCTCCGACCGCAAGAAGTGAGATGCGTGACTTACGCCAGCTGGTGCGGTTTTCAGTCCAGTTAAAACGGTTCCATGCCAATCGCATGATATCGTCCATAAAATCGGAGTTTGCCTTGATCAGCAGGTCAGTGCTGACACCTGCCTCAAAATTCGAGGTCATTATGACGCGGGCTTTTGCTAGGGCATCTTTAAAGCTGGAAATGATTCGCTGGTTGTTTTCCAGTGCAGAATCCAGTTCGTGAATAAGGTGATCAAACATCAGGGTTCATACGCTCGACTTAAGCGCAGCGAGGGATAGTGTCGTCATTGCGCAGGGTTAAAATTTCGTATCCTGTCTCAGTCACGGCGATGGTATGCTCCCATTGGGCAGTCAGTTTGTGGTCTTTCGTGACGACCGTCCATTGGTCCGGTAGTAATTTCACCGCAGCCTTTCCGGCGTTGATCATGGGTTCTATAGTGAATGTCATACCGGATTTCAGTTCCGGGCCTGTTCCTTTCTTACCGTAGTGCAATACCTGGGGTTCGTCGTGAAATACGGTGCCAATGCCATGACCGCAGTACTCACGAACGATCGAAAAACGGTTTTTTTCTGCATAGGTCTGGATGGCGGCACCGATATCCCCGAGGTGCGCACCTGGTTTTACTGCCTGGATGCCCAGATACAGGCTTTCCTTGCATACCTGTGTCAGTCGCTCTGCAAGAACACCAGCCGTTCCTACGATAAACGTTTTGCTGGTATCGCCGTGGTACCCGTCCTTGATGAGGGTGACGTCAACATTAACGATGTCACCACTTTTTAACATCTTGTCATCGCTGGGTATGCCATGGCACACGACGTGGTTTACCGATGTGCAGATGGATTTTGGAAAGCCGCGGTAATTCAGTGGGGCAGGTATCGCGTCCTGTTCGTTTATCGTGTATGCATGGCAAATACGGTCCAGTTCACCGGTGCTGATCCCTGGTTTGATGTGCTCTTCTATCATTTCGATCTGTCGGGCGGCCAATGTGCCCACGATGCGCATCTTTTCGAGGGCTTCACTGTCTTTAATTTCTATTGTCATGAATGATTGTGACTCAAAATAAGCAGCGAACTATACCAGATGACAACCCGCTCTTGCTCAGAATAGGTGGTTAGGCACAGTCGAATGAGTTAATTGATAGGGGCTCTGAGTAACTGAGAAATTCCCACTTTGCCTCAATTTATGGTATAAAGCGCCGCGCGACGGGGGCAACCTCGAGCGTAAACTTAAAAATACTCACACACACCGACACGTAATTCGGGTGCTGCTACAAGGCTAAGTCCTTGAAACGGTTGAATTATGGGGAGTGTGGAGGCTTAACCCATACAATTCGGAGAGACTATGTCTAGCGTATCTATGCGGGACCTGCTTGAGGCGGGCGCGCACTTTGGTCACCAGACCAGATATTGGAACCCCAAGATGAATGAATTCATTTTTGGGGCCAGAAACAATATTCACATCATCAACCTTGAAAAGACTGTTCCAGCACTGGATGAGGCCCTGGCCTTTGTTCAGAGCACCGCAGCGAAAAAGAACAAGGTTCTGTTCGTTGGCACGAAGCGAAGTGCCAGTAAGGTCATCAAGGAAAATGCCGAGCGCGCAGGGATGCCATACGTTGACAAGCGTTGGTTGGGTGGCATGTTGACGAACTACAAGACGATTCGTCAATCCATCCGTCGTCTGAGAGACCTGGAAAGCCAGGCTGCTAATGGCACATTCGAAAAGCTGACCAAGAAAGAAGCCCTTTCGCGTCAGCGTGACCTGCAAAAGCTTGAGTCAGGTCTTGGTGGTATCAAAGAAATGGGCGGCCTGCCTGATGTCCTGTTCGTCGTTGATGTAGATCACGAGAGTATTGCGGTAACGGAAGCCAGGAAACTGCGTATTCCTATCATCGCTATCGTTGACAGCAACAGCAACCCGGATGGTATTGATTATGTTATTCCTGGCAATGACGATGCGATTCGGTCGATTCGTCTCTTTGTCGCGGCCATCGCTGATGCGGCGCTCGCTGGCAAGGCGGAATTCCAGGGAGAAGTCAGCGCGGACGAGTTCGTTGAGGTGGAAACGGCAGCTGAACCAGTGGCTGAAGAGACGCAGCCTGAAGTGGCAGCAGAGGTTGCCGCAGCGGAACCTGCCGCAGCAGAACCTGCCGCAGCGGAACCTGCCGCGGTGGAACCTGCCGCGGTGGAACCTGCCGCGGTGGAACCTGCCGCGGTGGAACCTGCCGCGGTGGAACCTGCCGTGGTGGAACCTGCCGCGGTGGAACCTGCCGCGGTGGAACCTGTAGCAAACGAGCCTGAAAAGGCTGAGTAGGCTAGTTCAGTAACAATATTCAACCAGTGGCCAACTTCCGTTGGCCGGATCAAAGTTAAGCGTAGTGAGGATCTAGCGATGACTGCTGTTTCAGCATTAATGGTAAAAGAGCTCAGAGAACGAACAGGCCTGGGCATGATGGATTGTAAGAAAGCCCTGGTGGATTCAGATGGGGACATGGAGGTAGCGATCGAAAACCTTCGTAAGTCCAGTGGCATGAAAGCCGCAAAAAAAGCCGGACGAATAGCGTCTGACGGTTTACTCAGTATTAAGGTTGATGGTGGAACTGGCGTTATCGTCGAAGTCAATTGTGAAACAGACTTCGCCGCAAGGGATGACAACTTCGTTGCCTTTGTGAAGACTGTTACTGAGAAGGTCTTTGAGTCAGGGGAAACCAATATCGAGGCTCTGGGTCTTGAAACTGAGCGGGAAAACCTCGTGCAGAAAATTGGAGAAAACATCTCCATCAGGCGCGCTCAGGTATTCAAAGATGAAGGGACTTTGCTTGAATACCTCCATACCAACGGCAGGATCGGTGTCATGCTTTCCATGGAAGGCGGTAGTGAAGACCTTGGGAAAGACATTGCGATGCACATTGCTGCAATGAACCCAACGGTTGTAAGCTCAGAGGATGCTCCGGCAGACCTCGTGGCGAAAGAGCGGGAAATTTATACGGCTCAGGCCCAGGATTCAGGGAAACCACCCGAAATCGTTGAAAAAATGATCGATGGTCGTATCAGGAAATACCTGGCGGAGATCAGCCTCCTGGAACAAGCCTTTGTAAAGGATGGTGACACCAAGATTGGTGCCCTGCTTAAAAAGGAAGGTGCTGCAGTTAATCGCTTTGTAAGATACGAAGTCGGTGAAGGCATCGAGAAAGAGGAAGAAGATTTTGCTGCTGAAGTACAAAAGCAGTTAGGTAACTAGTCCCGTCTGGAAAAGCCCAGGAAAGCCAATGCCACAAAGCAAAGCCACGCCGAAGTACAAGCGGATACTACTTAAGTTATCCGGAGAAGCATTGGGTAATGGTAGCGTTGGAATAGACCCGAAAATACTGGACAGGACCGCACTTGAAATTGGTCAGCTGGTTGGGGTTGGGGTTCAGGTCGGCCTTGTCATCGGTGGTGGAAACTTGTTTCGTGGCGCGGCGCTCCATGCGGCTGGCCTTGATCGAGTCACTGGCGATCATATGGGAATGCTCGCGACGGTGATGAATGCACTGGCAATGCGCGATGCATTGGAGCGTGCCAATATTCATACAGTAGTGATGTCTTCCATTCCCATGAGTGGTGTTGTTGAACACTATGATCGGCGTCGAGCGATTCGTCATCTCGAAGAGAGCAACGTTGTGATTTTCTCTGCGGGTACCGGTAATCCGTTTTTTACGACTGACTCAGCAGCTTGCCTGCGGGGCATCGAAGTGGATGCAGACATTGTTCTGAAAGCAACCAAGGTCGATGGGGTCTATTCTTCTGACCCTGTTCTCGACAAGACAGCAACTCGATATAATCATTTAACTTACGATGAAGTGCTTGAAAAGCAACTCGGGGTTATGGACCTGACCGCTATTTGCCTGGCACGTGATCATGATATGCCACTGCGGGTTTTTGCGATGGAGCAGACGGGTGCGCTCCTAAATGTTGTTGTCGGTGAGAATGAAGGGACATTGATTGCTAACAACTTTTAGCTAAAGCGATCGCATAGCTGAATGTGTCGTATGAAAAAGGAATAAATATGATCGAGGACATTAAGCAAGACGCTGAAGAGCGCATGGACAAGTCGCTTCTGTCACTTGATGCAGCGTTTGCGAGAATCCGGACCGGCCGGGCACACCCAAGCCTGCTGGATGGGATCTCCGTAAATTATTACGGTTCTGATACGCCACTGAATCAACTGGCCAACATCACCGTTGAAGATGCGCGAACCCTGGTCATTTCGCCCTGGGAAAAGCCCATTATCCCTGAGGTTGAAAGAGCTATTCTCAAATCAAACCTTGGGTTAAACCCGAGTACGTCATCGGACAAAATCAGGCTACCGATGCCGCCGTTAACGGAAGAAAATCGACGTGACCTGACTAAAGTCGCAAAAGCTGAAGCTGAACATGCGCGGGTCGCGATACGAAATATCCGAAGGGACGCAAATAGTGATTTGAAGGATTACCTGAAGGAAAAGGAAATCACCGAGGATGAGCAGCGTCGAGGCGAGGATCTGATACAGAAGCTTACCGACGCTAAAGTCAAACAAATCGACTCAGCGCTGGACGCAAAAGAAGCTGACTTGATGGAATTCTAGCGGGGTCCGATGCTACGCCAGCGCATCATTACTGCCATTATTCTCGCGCCAATCGTATTGGCGTGTGTTTTCCTGCTACACCACTTTGAATTTTCCCTGTTCGTGGGCGCTGTTCTGGCGGTCGCCGCCTGGGAATGGGCCAACTTAGCCAATTTGTCCAACCTGAACAGATACCTCTATGCGCTGATGGTTGCTGTCGCCATGTTGGCCGCATACTTTGCCCCTGTTACTCCTGTGTTGTTGCTCAGTAGTCTCTGGTGGGTGATTGCGTTTGTGCTGGTGGTTAATTACCCGAAGCTGGATGAACTCTGGGGTAGTTCAGCAGTCATAATGATTATTGGTGTTGTTACCCTGGTCCCCGGGTTCTTAGCGTTAATTGAACTTAAGCGTCACGCGGAAAGCAACTACCTGATCTGCCTGCTGTTTTTCCTGATATGGGGAGCAGATATTGGTGCTTATTTCAGTGGCCGGGCGTTTGGTAAAAGAAAATTGGCCCCTCGGGTTAGCCCTGGGAAATCCTGGGCAGGGTTCTATGGAGGCGTCGTGACTTCATTTGTCATTGCAGTGTTGATGTCGCTGTATCTTGGTCGTCCTCAACTGGCAACCGCGGATGGGGTTATTTTTCTCGCCGCCTGCATGTTTATTGCCGTGGTTTCTGTGTTGGGTGATCTGACCATCAGCATGTTCAAGCGGCATCGGGATATCAAGGATTCCAGCAACCTGCTGCCAGGACATGGCGGGTTTCTTGATAGAATTGATAGCCTGCTGTCCGCGAGTCCTGTGTTTGCGTTGTACCTTGGCATTGCGGTGTGGGCAGGCAACCCATGAGACAGACAATTGAGCTCGGACGCAATACAATAGGGCGCCAGGCAACACCAGATAACAGGACACCCGCGCTAGAGCGCGCTTGATGACGATGGTCGATTTTCTACAAACAGTCCTTGCTCTGCTCGTTACCATTTCGATACTGGTGACTATTCATGAGTTTGGCCATTATTGGGTTGCCCGCCGCTGTAACGTGCACGTCATTCGATTTAGCGTTGGTTTTGGCAAATCAATTTATGTGAAAAAGGGTCGTCAGCCGGTTTACGAAGAACAGCCCGTATATGACAAAGAGGGTAATCTTGTACCGGTGCGTACCCGCAGCAATGAGGCCCTGGCACCTACCGAGTTTGCTATTGCGGCCATTCCGCTTGGCGGATACGTCAAATTCCTGGATGAAAGGGAAGGCTATGTTCCGGATGACCAGATACACCTGGCCTTCAACCGGAAAACCGTATGGCAACGCATCGCTATTGTCTCGGCAGGACCTATTGCGAATTTTCTGCTTGCGATTGCCGCTTACTGGATGTTGTTTGCGTCCGGCGTTACGGGTGTCATACCTGTATTAGGTGAGCTTGACCCAGAAAGTGCCGCCGCGAGGGCCGGGCTGCAACAAGGTCATGAGATTGTCGCGGTTGATGGCAAGGCTGCAAAAACCTGGAGTGAGGTCAACCTGGGGCTGTTTGATCGTCTTGGGGAAACAGGCGAGATCGTGCTCACGGTTGTTGAACCCGGTTCGTACGACGCGCAGTCGAACTACAATGTACCGGTCACACAATGGCTATCGAACAGTGACTCGCCGGTTCCAGCCCGTGATCTTGGGCTTGTTGTGCAATTGCCTGAGTTTCCTGCTGTGATAGGCGGCCTCAATGACGATGGGCGAGCAACCGCGGGTGGAGTTGAGGTTGGTGATGAGTTTCTTAGCGTCGATGGTGTGTCAGTGATGGATTGGCCGCATCTGGTTGACGTTATTCAGGCGAGCCCTGAACAAACGCTAAATGTTATTGTCCTGCGGGCTGGCCAGACGATGAAGATCGATCTTACTCCCAGGGGTATCGAGCGAGACGGGAGTATCCTTGGTTTTATTGGTGCGTCACCTCAGCCCGTGAACTTCCCGCCAGAGATGCTGCGTGAAACGCGATATCCCATTTATTCAGCATGGATACCAGCGGCAGTGAAAACCTGGGAGGTAACACTGTTTACCCTCGTGTCGATAAAGAAGATGATTGTTGGTGCTATTTCGCCAAAGAATCTGAGTGGCCCGATTACGATCGCGCAGGTAGCCAGTGCTACGGCTGAAAATGGATTCGAGAGTTTCGTGGGGTTCATTGCGTTGCTTAGTATTTCGTTAGGTGTGATTAACCTTTTACCGATACCGGTACTCGATGGTGGCCACTTGGTTTATTATTTTATTGAATTGATAGCCGGGCGACCGGTTCCGGAAAGAGTTCAGGTGTGGGGGTTCCAGATGGGAACGTTCCTGATCATGAGTATCATGGTGCTGGCTTTTTATAACGACCTTACAAGATTGTAGAGACATATTTGTGGTAAAGCTCAAAGATTCCCTGGGAAAGTATGCCCACTCACTTATCCTTTTAGTCACGTTGTTTTATTGCACGTCGTCCTTTGGTTTCGTCATATCGGATATACGTGTTGAAGGTCTGCAGCGAGTCTCTGCAGGTACAGTGTTTGGTGCAGTGCCCTATAGCGTGGGTGACAATGTTGGTGCTGAAGAGATCAGGACAATTGCACGTTCCCTGTTCCAGACAGAAACTTTTGATGACGTTCAGATAGGCCGTGATGGCAATGTGCTTGTTATTGTCGTTAAGGAACGGCCGACCATTGATTCCATTGAGTTTGAAGGTAATAAGGCGATCAAGACGGAAGCCTTGATTGAAGGCCTCCAGGGTTCGGGATTATCGGAAGGTCAAATTTTCAAGAAAGTCACCCTGGATCAAATTGCATCGGACCTGGAAAGGCAATATGTGTCCCAGGGTCGATATGATGCAAATATTGAGACCACTATCGAGAATCTGCCACGAAACAGGGTAGCCATTAAGGTCGACGTTTATGAAGGAAATGTGTCAGGTATTCGCCACATTAACATCGTTGGAAATACTGTTTTCGATGATGAGACCCTGATTGAACTGCTTGAACTGAAGCTTCCCGGGTGGTTGTCGTTTTATACAAAAGACGACCAGTACTCACGTGAGAAGCTGCAAAGTGATATCGAGGTACTGGAATCTCATTACCTCGACCGTGGTTACCTGACTTTCAGGGTCGACTCGACCCAGGTTTCGATCGCGCCAAATATGGAAGATGTCTATATCACCATTAATGTTATCGAGGGTGACCAGTTTAAAATCTCGGCTGTAGAGGTGGCAGGTGAGCTTCGCGATATTCCGGAAGAGAATATCCGCGCGATGCTGCTTACTCGCGAAGGGCAAATCTTTTCAAGACAATACATGACGTTTAGTGAAGAGAGAATTGAATCGGCGCTGGGTAACGCAGGTTACACCTTTGCGAGTGCAACCGGAGAGCCTGCGGCTAATGATGATGGCGAAACGGTCACCGTGAAGTATTTTATTGATGCTGGGAAAAGAGCCTATGTCCGAAGGTTAAGTTTTCAGGGCAACACGGTGACTCAGGATCACGTTCTAAGGCGCGAGATGCGCCAGATGGAAGGCGGTTGGGCTTCCACTGCGATGATTGAAGGTTCAAAAATACGTCTCCAGCGGCTTGGCTTTTTCAAGGACGTGAGCGTCGAGACACCTGCGGTGCCAGGTACAGATGACCAGATTGATGTGAACTATACGGTCGAGGAACAACCTTCCGGTTCAATTTCTGCGACCGTAGGCTATGCGCAGCGTATGGGATTGATTCTGGGGTTGGGTTACCAGGAATCGAATGTATTCGGCACAGGTAACAGTATCAATATTGGAATCAATCGAAGTGATTACCAGCAGGCACTTAACGTATCTTTCTTTGACCCTTACTACACGGTTGATGGCGTTAGCCGAGGCTACGCAGCATTTTTCCGGAAGAGTGATTATGAAGAACGGAACATCGCCAGCTTCTCTACAGATTCCTATGGTCTAAACGTCAGCTTTGGCTACCCCATCTCGGAGATATCTCGTATCGGCCTTACAGTTGGTATTGAACGAACGGAAATCAAGGAAGGGGTTATTCCAGCGCAGGAAATATCTGAATTCCTGGATGAGGAAGGTAATGAGTTTGACCTGATTTCGCTGACAGCGTCTTACAGTATGTCGGCGCTTAATCGTGGACTGTTACCCAGTGGCGGTCGATCGCAGTCCCTGTCATTTGAAATGACGGTCCCGGGAAGCGAGCTCGAATATTACAGGTTGAATTACACCGGCCAGGTTTTCTACCCATTATTCAATCCGTTTGTGTTGAGGCTCAGGGCCAATCTGGGTTATGGCGAAGCTTATGGGGACACCGAAAACTTTCCATTTTATAAGCACTTTTTCGGTGGTGGTATGGGATCTGTGCGGGGTTATGAGAGCAACTCCCTTGGACCAAGGTCCACACCGTCACCGCAGGACCAATTCAATGATCCCGACCCGATTGGGGGTAATGTATTGGTGGAGTTGAGCGCAGAAGTGTTGTTTCCATTGCCGTTTATAGAAGACCAGAGCCAGTTGAAGTCAGTGCTATTCTTCGATGCGGGTAACGTTTTCAATACAAACTGCCCGGACGTCAGTGTTTACTGTCTGGACCTGGATAATGGCGAACTCCGGTACAGTGCAGGCATTGCTGTGACGTGGATTACGGGTTTTGCGCCCATTAGCTTTGCCCTGGCATTCCCGCTCAATGATAAGGAGGGTGACGAGTCCGAGTCATTCCAGTTTGAATTGGGCAAAACTTTTTAGAAGATCCGCGGTCTTAGTACCTGCCCTTTGTAAATCGAGTCGTTACGGGATAAAAGACGTTGTATCGGATGGGTGAATGTGTAAATATCCGCTTCCGTCGAGTTCCGACGTATACCAACTAAGTTAATGAAGTTCCCCTGAGGAGGAAATTGTGCGAGTAAATCAAAGCATTTTGGCTATTCTGGCCACATCTTTCATGGCGATGGCCTCATCATCTGCCATTGCGGAAGCTAAAATCGGCGTCGCTGACCCTCAGAGAGCGATTCTGCAGTCAGAGATTGGAAAACAGGGCGTTCAACAGATCAATGCTCAGTACTCAGAGCAGGACGACATGCTGAAAGAGATGCAGACGGAAATCACTACGCTTCTGGAAAAGCTCAAAAAAGACACTGAGCTTATGAGCGATCAGGAATTCCAGAACCTTCTTCAGGAAATTTCGGTTAAGCGAAACCAGATGTCGCAACTGCTTCAGGAGCTACAGCGAGTCAAGTTGGAGCAATCTGATCGATTGATCCAGTCCCTTACACCACGGTATCAGGAAGCCATTGAAGCGTTGGTGCTTAGCGATAAGTATGACCTGGTCTTGCCACGGCAGAGTGTTCATTATCGTCATGAACTGTACGATGTGACTGCTAAAATTACCGAAAAAATGAACGCGCTGGAAAAGTAACAGTTGTTAATCGGTGAAACTGAGCGATATAGCAGAGCAGTTTCAGCTTGAAAGCCTTGGTAATACTGATGTCGAAATAACAGGTATTGCGGGGCTTGAAGGTGCATCAGAGCACCAGATTTCCTTCCTTTTTAGTCCAAACTACCGTGACCTGCTAGCAGACAGTCAGGCTGGTGCGGTTGTTCTGCGTCCTGAAGATGCAGCGCTGACTGACAAACCACGATTGCTATCTGCGAATCCCCGGATGGCCTGGGCACGCATTGCGTCATTATTTGATCCCGCGCCACTTGCTATGCCGGTTATAGCCCCCAGCGCAGTGATCAGCGATACCGCTTCTATAGGTCAGGGTGTCGCAATTGGTGCCGGTGCTGTGATCAGGTCAGGTGCAAGGATAGAAGATGGTGCTCATATTGGTGCTGGTTGCTACATCGGTGAAAGCGCAAAGATTGGCAAAGACTCTCGGATTAAGCCTAACGTCGTTGTGTACCATGATGTCCAGGTCGGGGAGAGCTGCATAGTCCATGCGAACGCTGTCCTTGGCGCAGATGGATTCGGTTTTGAGTTCGACGCTGACACTGGAGGCTACATAAAGATACCGCAGGTGTTCTCGGTGATTGTGGGTGACAATGTCGAGATAGGTGCTGGTACCACGATTGATCGTGGAGCATTGAACCACACGACGATCGGCAGCGGGTGTAAGCTGGATAATCAGGTGCAGGTGGGTCACGGCACTTCAATTGATCACCACACTGTTATATCCGGGTGTACAGCAATAGCAGGCAGCACCAGGATAGGCAGCTATTGTCTAATTGGTGGCGCTGTTGGAATCGTTGATAATATAGAAATTGTTGATCGCGTCGAGATTACTGCGATGACACTGGTCAGTCAGTCGATCCTCGAGCCGGGACGCTACTCATCCGAAGTGTTGTCGGTTTCAGGAAGCTGGATAACATTCTCAAGCGTATTAAACGCCTGGAATCGGATCAGTAGTATCCACCATAAGAGACTCATCATGGACATCATGGAAATACAGAAATACCTGCCTCATCGATATCCGTTTTTGCTGGTGGATCGTGTTGTTGAGTTCGAGGAAAACAAAAAAATAGTTTGCATAAAGAACGTGACGATCAATGAACCCCAGTTCACTGGCCATTTCCCAAACGCGCCGGTGTTTCCAGGGGTCATGATTGTCGAGGCGCTTGCCCAGGCATCAGGTATCCTCGCGTTCAAGAGTCGAAACCGAACACTGGATGATGGTTACATTTACTATCTCGCTGGAACCGACAAGACCAAATTCAAACGATCCGTTGTTCCGGGAGACCAGATCAGACTGGAAGTTGAAATCCTCAACCTTCGTAAGCATTGGATGAAAACATCCGGGAAAGCTTATGTCGATGGCGAGCTTGTATGTTCGTCCTTACTAACCTGCGCTGAACAACAGGTGGGCTGAGCATGACCTCGATGCCGAGGCGTTCCTTGACGATTGCAATGGTCGCTGGGGAAATCTCAGGCGACAACCTTGGTGCTGCTCTTGTAAAGGAAATTACCAAGGCTTCACCCGATGTGACATTCCTCGGGGTCGGTGGTCCAGCGATGATCAAGGAAGGCTTCTCCACAGAAATTGATATTGAAACCCTGTCTGTTAATGGTTTCATCGACCCGCTACTCCGATTGCCTAGCCTTATTCGACTGCTGCTTCATTTACGCGACCGTATAGTTGCGTGTGGGGCAGATTGTTTCGTCGGAATTGATTCGAATTTTTTTAATCTTTTGCTGGCTGGAATGTTGCACAAGCGTGGTATTAAAACAGTCCACTATGTGTCGCCAACCGTCTGGGCATGGCGTCAGCGTAGAATTAAGAAAATAGCTCGTAATGTTGACTTGATGATGACACTTTATCCGTTTGAAACGGCTGTGTACGAAGCCAACAATATTCCCGTTGTATTTGTGGGTCATCCCAAGGCAGACGAGATTTCGCCTGATGAAGGCAGGCTTAACCAGGTGCCGATAAGAGAGCAACTGGGGATTGCCCAGGATGAAGTTGTTGTCGCGATACTGCCCGGAAGCCGCGCACGGGAAGTTGACCTGTCAGGCCAGGATTTTCTGGCAACGGCCTTATTGCTCAGAGATTCAGTTACTCGTTTTGTGATACCTGCGGCGAACCGAAAACGATATGAGCAGCTGCAGCTAATGCTCGCAGAATTTCCGGAGCTCGATGGCAAGGTAACACTTCTGGAAGGTCAATCAAGACAGGCGATGACTGCCTCTAATGTCGTGCTGGTTAACTCTGGAACCGCGACCCTGGAGGCTATGCTTCTGCGGAAACCCATGGTGATGTCTTATCGGGTCGGCAAAATAACTTACGGTATTGTATCCAGGCTTGTGACGACCGAGTGGTTCGCGCTGCCCAATATTTTGGCGGGTCGCAGCATTGTGCCGGAGTTTATACAGGACGCTGCTGTTCCATCCGTGATGGCTGGTGCAGTCAGACGATTGCTGGACGAAAAAGAAGCAAGCGATGTCATAGCAACTTTTGATGAAATTCATCGGTTACTGAAGAAAAGCGTTGATCCTGGTGCAGAGGCAGCTAAAGCCGTTCTTGGTTTGTGTGAGAGCTGAATGTATAGAAGAGAGTATTTTGCAGGTGTCGATGAAGTGGGGCGTGGGCCACTCGCCGGCGCAGTCTACGCGGCGGCAGTGGTGCTTGATCCGTTTATTCGCCTTGATGGTCTAAGGGATTCCAAGCTGTTATCAGAAAAGCGTCGGAATGAGCTTGACCTGGTCATTCGCGAGAAGGCGCTGGCTTATTGTGTAGCGAGTGCGGACGTTAGTGAGATAGACGAGATCAATATATTGCAGGCGAGTATGTTGGCGATGGAACGCGCCGTTTCCGGGCTAAACGTCCCGGTAGATTTCGTGATTGTCGATGGTAACCGGATACCGGATCTGCCCTGCGAAGCAGAATGGTTGATAAAAGGCGATTCGAAAAGTGACGCCATTAAAGCTGCTTCAATCATCGCCAAAGTTGCCCGAGACAATGAAATGAAGCGCCTTGATCGAATCTATCCAGAGTATGGGCTTGCTCAGCACAAAGGATACCCAACCCGGGCGCACCTTGAATCCCTAAAGCGACATGGCCCATCACCGATTCATCGCCTCTCTTTTGCGCCCTGCCGTGCGGTGGCTGAGCAGGAACAGGTGAAATAAGCTCGTATCAGTAAACTCAGAAGACTAAGCTCGGGAAAACGCGCTGCAAAAGGAGTCAGCATGCCACTACAAGATGAACTAATACTCGAACAAATCCAGGTAGGCCCAATGGAAAATTTCGCCTACCTCATTGGTTCCAAGGCGACCCGTGAAGTCGTGGTGATCGACCCGGCCTGGGATATCCAGGGCCTGCTGGACCTGATTAACGAGCGTGACTATAAACTTACCGGTGCGCTGGTCACCCATTACCATCCGGATCATTGCGGTGGGAGTTTTGGGCAGAACACTGTGGACGGGGTTGCTGAACTACTGGAGCTGAATCCAGTAAAAGTCTATGCCCATAAGCTGGAAGCGGATGGCGTTAAGAAAGTTACAGGTATCACTGACGCCGACATAGTGAAAGTCGACTCAGGAGATAAACTCGATGTCGGTGATGTAGAGGTCGAGTTTTTGCATACCCCCGGGCACACGCCTGGTTCCCAATGTTTCAGGATCAAACAGACGCTGGTGTCAGGCGACACGCTCTTCATAGATGGATGTGGCCGGGTAGACCTGCCAGGGTCAAACTCTGAGGATATGTATCACAGCATTCAGAAACTGGCTTCATTGCCTGATGATACGATTTTGCTACCGGGCCACAATTATTCGGCTGTCCCGCATGCCACGATGGGAGACACAAAACAGCACAACACTTATATGCGGATCAATAACCTGGAAACCTGGAAGACGATGATGGGCGGTTGATGTCGCTCTATAACCGCCCCGGAGTCGGCAAAAACTGGAAATAAACCTACATGAACCCGATAAACGGGAGTGTATGCACCTCATGGAGAAGGGAAGGGTGACAATGTTATGAAGACGCTAGAGAACTTCGCTTGTTATGACCAATTCAAAAAAACGATCCAGGGAATGCGCGCCACCAGGAAAGAGTTTGAAGACGGACAGCAATACGAGGCATTAACTAACCAGAGGGATGGGCGGGAATATAAGAAACTGAAATGGACGGCGCTTCATACATCCAAGTGTATTCAGGAAGCGGTTTTCCTGTTGAAGGAAGAAGAGCCTTCCCTGAGTAAAGAGCAGCTTAAAAAAATGTTGCAGGCCGCGAGCGTAAGCATTTGGTTTCCATACGGAGCTCGCAAAGTAGAAAAGGCGTTATCCGTTAATGGTTCCGCGTTTCATCAAGGTGGTTGGGATCGATTGGGAAGGGGCGAGCCTCGTTTATTAGGCGATAGCTCGACCTAGCCAGCCAATCATATGGCCGCTGTATCCCTGAATAGCAACTGCTTTAAAAAAGTATAAGAACAATGAAAACGATAATCAAAACAGCAGTATTAGCAGCTTCACTCACACTTCTCTATTTCAATTCCGAAGACGATGCAAAGGAAGAAATATCGGATCAGTGATTGCTGGACGGGCTCATCTTATGGGATGCGAAGGCCATGGCATCAAACAGGCTTTTCTAATTTCCAAATCGATAACGCAGCTTAACGACGAACGACTCGACGATAGGATCGTCGAAGGCATCTTCAAACAAGCTTGAAAAGTCATCCTCGTGTCGAGAAGGTAGCCGATTGCCAAGATTGTAAACTACATAAAGGTCAGTGAGCGGTGCAATTTCCCAACGATAACGAAGCTGCGCGGTTAACAGACTCACGGTAAAGTTATAATCAGGTCGGGTTCGCAGCGCCGGTATCAGTTTGCCAGATGCGCTAATCTCGAAGAATCCCTGCTCGTCGGCCTTGACCCCGACCCACTGCATAGAAAATCGCAGTTGGTGCCCGGGCATCATGAACCAGTTCATCTCAATAGCTGGCTGCCATTCAATGCCGTTATAGGCACCAAAATTGTTACCGCCCTGATAAACCAGCCAG
>LWDU01039998.1_pt1 | contig 29204 bp, 29 predicted proteins | sample 727161 | NCBI WGS metagenome assembly LWDU01 (sample SAMN04566230, study PRJNA314399) | hydrothermal vent metagenome | isolation source: deep sea hydrothermal plume seawater | place: Mexico: Gulf of California, Guaymas Basin | collected 2004-07-11
TTTGAGCTAGTTTTTTCAAGCGGTAGTCACGAAAACGTTTCATAATAACACTGTCGGTTGCCACTGAAGCCAGAATTAATATTCCAAGCATGGCATCTCGCCAAAATTCGCTAATCTGCAACCAGCGGATCAGACTGTTTTCCAACAAGTCAATTATAACGGCACCCAACACTGCGCCAAAAATACTTCCGGAGCCACCAAAAATATTGACTCCTCCAACTACTACTGCTGCAACAGATTTGAGTTCAAGACCGCTTCCGGCTACCACGGTAATGTTCCCAAACCGTGCTAGGAACATGAACCCAGTCAGTCCTGCTAGTGCACCACACATAACGAAGGCCGTAAAAATTATTTTCCGGTTAGAAAAACCGGAGTTTCTGGCCGCCTCCGGATTTGAACCGACTGCATATAGTTTTCGTCCGAAGGATGTGTAGCGCAAGCTTAGTTGAAAGAGTATGACCACAACTAACATTCCTGCGACCATCAATCTTAGGTGTAAGCGTTCGTAACTCAATACATTGAACCTCGGCAGATCCAATAACCACTGAGGGAGATTGACGGTGAGTACGGTTTGGGCATCGGAATATTCAACGAGCAAAGTTCGATACAGAGCCATCGTTCCCAAAGTGACAATAATGGCGGGGATGCGACAAAAGGCCACTAGGAAACCGTTGAATCCTCCCATCAAAGCTCCAACTCCAATGGCCATGAAAATTGCAACAAGTGGGGTGATCTCATTGTTTTGAGAAAGCTGCTGACCGACAAAGTAAGCCGTGAATCCCACCATGGAACCCACTGATAAATCTATATTGCGCGTCAAAACCACCAAAGTCTGCCCAATTGCCAGCACGCCCATGATGGCAACGCTCGTTGACACTCGGTTGAACAAACGTGCGTTGAGGTAATACTCGATTACAGTAGAAAAGAAAAGCAACACCACGAATATGAGCAGAAGCAAGACCAACTCCCTCAATCTTTCCGGACGTAGTTTGTGTAAGATGCCGTTCATTAAGACTCCTTGTTCTGTCCCATCGCCAAGGACATGACAGATTCCGGAGTTGCATTTTGGCTTTTCACAATTCCCATTTGCTTACCTTCCCGCATGATCAGGATTCGATCGCTCATGGCCAGCACTTCCGGGAGATCCGAGGAAATACAGATGATAGAGAGACCCTTCTCTGCTAATTCCTGTATCATCGCATGCACCTCAGCTTTCGCTCCAACATCAATCCCTCTAGTCGGTTCGTCCAAAATAATTATTTTTGGTTGGGTATTTAGCCATTTACTGAACATCACTTTCTGTTGGTTACCACCGGATAATGTGCTAACTTCTTGCTCAAGCGAGGTGGTTTTGATTTGTAATCGATTTTTGAACTCATTGGCTGTTTCGTCTTCTTTCTCTTTATTAATGATTCCAAACTTGCCAAGATACCGACTTAATGACGGAAGGGTAATGTTTGAAGTGATTGACATGGGCATGGCCAAACCTAACTGATGCCGATCCTCGGTCATATAGACGATCCCGAGTTTTTTTGCGGTTTGCGGTGAGTTAATTTTTACTGTTTCACCTTCAAGTTCGATGCTTCCAGAATCGGCAGGATTTATACCAAACATTGCCAATCCAACATCAGTGCGACGGGAACCTACAAGTCCGGCAAATCCAAGTATCTCTCCTTCATGTAACTCAAAATTAATATTAGAGAACGTAGACTCCTTGGATAGATTTTTTACCGAGCAAATACGTTTACCGACTACTCTAGTTTTCCCTGTTGCGTAGAATTGATCTACTTCCCGTCCAACCATCTCCTTTACGAGGCTGTCCTTGGTGACAGTAGACAGCGCATTGGTAGAGATGTGCCTGCCGTCACGAAGAACCGTGATCCGGTCGGCGATTTCAAAGACCTCTTCTAATCGATGGCTGATGAACAAAAGAGCAACATTGTCTTGCTTGAGTTGCCTAGCCACACGGAATAACTGATTGACCTCATGGTCTGATAACGAGGCAGTAGGTTCGTCCATGATGAGTACTCGAACATTCATCGAAATGGCTTTGGCAATTTCTACAGCCTGTTGTGCCGCGAGCGTCAATCCGCTTGCCGCATTGTGGACGTCAATACGGAAGCCCAAATCATTGAGGATTTTTTCAGCTTCTTCATATATCTTGTTCCAACGGACAAAAAATCCCTGATTTTGATGACTGATGAAAATATTTTCTGCAACATCGAGATCAGGAAACAACAGTGGTTCCTGATAGATTGCTGCAATTCCGTAGGCTTGAGCTTCTTGAGAGTTGTTGATCTGGACAGGTTTTTCTGAAAGCCTTATTTCACCTTGATCGGCCTGCTGGATACCAGTCAGTATTTTAATCAGGGTTGATTTTCCAGCACCATTTTCTCCGACAAGTGCATGTATTTCTCCTGGGTACATTTTCAACGAAACTCCATCAAGTGCTTGAGTCATATCAAAACACTTGGAGATGTTCAGCACTTCTAGAACTGGCGGATTAGAGTTTTCCAAATTATTTATTTTAAACGGTTGAAGTCTTCATTCCATGTGCCATTGCAGTGGAAGCAGAAACGGGTAATTAATTCGGGTGTCCACATCTATTTTCATTATGGGAGCCATGTATTCACCCCACTTCTGGTTGACCTCGCTTTGGTTGATGCAGGCAATGGTTTTTTCCAAATCATCAGTTTCAAAATAGCCAAACAACGTCAAGCCATGACGGAAAATCGAGTAATTTTTTACTCCGGACTCCCGTAGCATTTCAACCATTTCCGGCCAGATTTCCTCATGCCTCTTTTTGTACTCTTCCTCATATCCGGGTCTGACTTCCAGAACCCAAGCAAATGATGTGTTGCTCATCTTCATTTTCCTCAACTGAGTTCAATTATTACGAAATTTTTGATTTAAAACTATATTGATTATGACTTGCGGACCTCTTGAATTCGGTAGATTGAATCTGGATTCGGAGGTCTGGGATAAGGCATAATCATGTCCACATTTTCACATCGTGGTTGCAGGGTGCTTATCCCAATCACGATTTTTTCTTCGTATTCTGAAAAAGCACCATAAACTTCAAAATCAACCAAGGGCCAGGCATCAGCAGCAGCATATTCAAATAGTAACAGCCTGCGTGGTCGGTTTGAAAAATTCGGACTTGATCCATGTAGAGTTTTGACGTGATGAAAGCTCGCGGAACCGGCTTTACCCGTAATTTTAACAGCTGTTGAAAGATCGATCCCTTCCTTTCCCAAGTCAATAGAACCACTAAAAATCCCCTTGTAGTGGTGATTCAAAGTTTTACCCAGATGACTTTGTGGAACCACCATCAAAGGAGCATTGTCTTCGTCAATATCGTCAATCATGATCCCCACTGCCAACAAATCAGGATTGGTATGCGGATAAAATGCCCAGTCCTGATGCCAGTTCACCGCAGAGCCTCCGTGAGCGGCTTTGATGTTGAGTTTGCTGTTCCGGAAGCGGACATTTTCTCCGAGCAGTATTTTTAACACAAGGAGTATTTTGGGGTTCCGCACTGCCCTGCTAAACACCTCGCTCTGCTTGTGTGGAACTTTAATCCGCTGCACGCGAGGGGCGGCCTCCGAGTGATCTGGTTCCAGATCGAATTTCGAGTCTGATTTCTGGTGGTTTTTTGACTGCTCCACCAGCTCATCGGTCCCCCGCTGGAATTCGGCAACTTCCGCCTCGTCAAACAGTTCATTGATTACGACAAATCCCTGACGTTGGTAGTTGTCTTTCAGTTCACTAGGATCAGCTCTCAGCATGTTACGGTTTTACCCGTTGAAATTGATTCATACATTGCTTTCAGGACTTGAATAGTTTTTGCCCCCACAACATGATCTCCGCAGTTGCGGGCTTGCCCGTCTCGGCAAAGTGTGATGAAACGGTTAATTGATTCTTGAGTGGAATAAGAGCCGTACCCCTCCCCTAGCTTCATGGATTCAATCGTATCGTTTCTATCAAAACGACGGATTTGCAAGCGCTCTCGACCTTCTTCTACATCCAGCAATAGCATTCCCTCACTGCCGTAAACCTTGAGATCTAACTGAGGTGGACAGTGTTTCGGCAATCCCGCAGCACCGGAAATCGTTCCCGTAGCATCCTGCGTGAAGCGCAGGATGGCGGCATCAAAATAATCTACACCAGTGGGGGACTTGCCTGCTACTGCATGGATGTCCATGGGCTCTAGGCCCGTCACGAAAAACAACGCAGCCAGTGCATGGGACATCTGCCCCCACCCATAGCCGCCAGCACGTTGCGGATCGGCCCATGTTGATGCCGGGGGGCGGAACAAATGTTTCTCGGTTTCCAGCATGGGTTCGCCTCCAAATAAATCCATCAACGCCGAAGACATGTGCAGCACGATGTGCTTGATCTCGCCAATCTGCCCGTCCCGGACATGATCTGCGGCCTGCTCCATGAAGCGGGTGTGGTTCAAGCCGTAAGGCGTCATCAGAATCTTTCCGGATTGTTCCACCATTTGGCTCAGATCACGGGCCTCCTGAATTTCGGTCACCATGGGCTTCTCCACCAAAACATGACAGCGATTCTCCAACGCAGCTGCCGCGTGTTCAAAGTGGTAGGTGTGGGGAGATGATACGATCACTCCATCGGGATGCTGGGAGTAAACCTCCCGATGGTTTTCCGTGACATGAGGAATCCCGAAACGGTTTTTGATGTGGTCGAGTTCCTTGGCTCCAAGCCTCGATGCTGATACCAGTTCGGCATTTGGGTTTTGTAACACATGCGGGATGTGGAACTCGCAGGCCCACCATCCAGCACCGACAACGGCAATTCGTGCAGTCTCTTTCATCGTAGCAGCTTTGTTTATGATCAAACTCCGTTCGGAGGACACCCGGGTCTCATTTTCTCTTGAGATATTATGTATGATATGCTATTCTCGTAAAATGGAAAGTGCAACATTTTTTTAGAGACTGGTATCATGGGAAGGAATCTCTACGATTCCATCCCGGACTTCTCAAGGGCCAAGTATGGAGACACTGTCACTGGAAATTGAAACTCCACACCGATCGCTGGCACAGATTGCGGCTGATACGATCCGAGTCAGCATCATCCGCAAGGAACTCCGGCTGGATCAACCACTAACCGAGACGGCGCTGTCTCAGGCGCTTGAGATCAGCAAGACCCCGGTACGCGAGGCACTGTCACTGCTGAAGTCTGAAAGGTTAGTCGTTTCGGAAACACACAAGGGGTACCGGGTGTTTTCAATGAACCAGCAGGAACTTGTGCAGTTCTGCGAACTTCGTTTCGCGCTGGAGTCCCAAGCCTTGCGCTACGGGGCGGATCGCGACCACTCCGGACTGACGCGGCAACTTGAGCTGATTCTGGGAAGAATGGCAGACAACCAAGGAGAGTTGGAGCGCGAGAACTACTTGTCTCTGGACACTCAATTTCACCAGGCGTTTTTCGAGGCCAGCGGCAATCGTTTCTTGACCGAACACTACAACAGCATCAACTCAATCATCGAGACGATCCGTCACTACATTTCGCAGACGAATGACGCTACGCAAACTTCCCTGAAAGACCACCGGGCGCTGGTGGAGCAGGTCGCAAACGGTCGGCTGGAGGAGGCGGTCAGGCAGTTGGAGAAGCACATTGTCAACTGGTCCCGTCGTGCTATCTTGGAACCCGTACTATTGTAACGACCACACGTTGGCAGTGTCGTCCGCGGACCGTGACGGAATGCTCTTGACACAAGCGCTTGGATTGCCAGAAGGGTTAAGTGAACTGAGTCGCTGAGTCTGGGTGCAGGGGCAGGCTGAAGCTGAAACCGGAGGCGCGTTCCTGCTCGCGGTGAAATTCAAGGGCGATGCCGTGCCGGTCCAGCACATCCCACGCGACCAGCAGTTCCAACCCGAAGGTGTCTGATTCCTCCAGCTGCTGCGTCAGGAAATCCGCAAGGGTGGCTGTTTCCGGAAGTTCCCAATCCGCAGCCCCCGACAGGGCCACGAGTAGTTGCGCGGAATCCAGTCCGGACTTCCGCAGGGTGACGGTAATCTCCTCGTCAGGGTTGCGGCGTTGGACTTCTTGAAGCAGTAGCAAGGCCGCTTCCTCAAAGCGGGCGGGATCCAACTGTCCCACCGCCTGCAAACGGGGAGATGAGAACAGGCGGATGCTGGCCGCCTCTAGGCTTTGCTGGCGGGCGAGTTCCTTGAAAAAATCCAAGAGGTCGAGCCAGTCGGTTTTTGGAACCCACGGATTTTGTAGTGGTTCGGCGTGGCGCTGGAGGGTGAGGATACGTTCGGTGAGGATCAGGAGCCGATCCCGGCAGCGTTGCACCAAACCAAGGGCTTCCGGATGCATGATCCGCCCGAGCGCGGTTTCCAGTTCGGAAAGGGTTTGCATGAGCGACTGCCCCAATTCCTCCAACAATCGGAAAAGCACCGCCACGCCATGCTGACGAAGGTCGGTACCACTTGTGAGTTTGGGCGGGTGCTGCTGCGACTCCAGTTCTCCCTCAAGCTGCCGAGTCCGGGAATCAGCTTCGGCCAGCCGTTCGTCCAGTGTTTGGCGGGTTTTCTGCAACTCGCCAACCTGCTTGTCGAGCTTGTCGACTTCCTGTTGGAGTAGAACGATCTGCCGATCTGCTTCGTCTGGAAGATAGGATTCTGCCCCTTCCGCTTGTAATGCAGGGGGAAGCCTTGTTATGATTTCTCTAGACATTCTTGCATCAATTTTGACCTAACTCACCCGTGAACCCACTAACACACTCGCACAGTTTCCTCAGCCTCTTCGTGAGCAGCTTCCGGCTCTATCGAAAGCACTTCCTGCCGATGGTACTGCTGACCGGAGTGCTGCTGATCCCGTCAATGCTGCTGAGCATCGGCGGATTGATCGAGACGGAAAGTGTCTTGTTCATGCTGATGATGCACATCTTAGAAGGGGCGATAGCGCTCGGAGTGGTGGTCCTCGCCTTTCAGGGAGGAGCCTTCCCAACCCTAGGTATCCTCAACATTTTCCGCAGTCGCGTGTTTTTTGGGGCCATGCACATCGCGGTCCTGCAGTACATGCTCTTCCTCTTTGGGGTGATCGGAATGACACTGCCGTTCCCGATCAACGTGATGATGGTTTCGCTTTGGTTGTTCAGCCTCTTTGCCTTCTCACTCGCTCAACCCGTGTACATGGTGGAGCAGGTGCGGGGTTTGCCCGCCTTGGCCCGCAGTTTCCAACTCGTCCGCACCAAGCTCTCCCGGGTGTCCGGAGTGATTGTGACCAGCACGGCGTTGCAGTTCTTGTTGATGTGGGTGCTGTTGCAGGCGTTTCTGCCGGAACTTGATTTTGAACTCAATCCCGACTCTGCCCTAGAGGTGCAGATCATCGGACTCATTCAGAATGAGGAGGTGAAACAGGCGATCCACTGGGCGAAGTACCTCACCGCCCTGTTCTTCTTCCCGTTTGCCGCACTGCTTTCCGTGCTGCTCTACTTCGACCTCGCGCACCAGGAATCCGGATTCCAACTAGAGCAGTTGGAGCAGCTTTCCCAGCGTTGGTTCGGCCCTCCCTCGCAAGCCTCCCAAACTGACCCTGAGCCGCCGGAGCATCCGGAGGGCGGGGAGCAATGAAAATCACCTCGGCGGAACTGGTCATCAGTGCCGCTGCCCCCAAGCAGTTTCCGCCCACCAAAGTTCCGGAGGTCGCCTTTGTGGGGCGCTCCAACGTGGGCAAGTCCACGCTGATCAATTCGCTCCTCAACCGCAAGAGCCTCGTCAAGACCAGCTCGACTCCGGGCAAGACGCAACTCATCAACTTCTTCCGGATCAACCAGAGTTTCCACTGCGTTGACCTGCCGGGCTATGGCTTTGCAAAGGTTCCGGAACCCATCCGGCGGAGTTGGCGGGCACTGATCGAAGCGTACCTCGCTGGGCGGGAGCCGCTGCGTGGGGTGGTGCTAATCATCGACAGCCGACAAGGGCCGACTGCGGAGGATGTCCAGTTCAAACAGTGGCTCGACGAGAGCCAGCGTCCTGTGCTGGTGGTGGCAAACAAGGTGGACAAGCTCAAGCGTAACGACCTCGCCAAGCAGAACCGGATCATCCAGCAAAAACTTGGGTTGGAGCAACCGCCACTGGCCCACTCGTCTCTCAAAAAAATCGGACGCCGCCAGATTTGGGGCGCCCTGCGACCGTGGCTTTCCTGAAACTCAGCCGGCGTTGACTAGTTCGGTCTTGGCGAAGAAGTAGGCGATCTCGATGGCCGCGTTCTCCAAGCTGTCCGAACCGTGGACCGTGTTCTCACCGATGCTTTCCGCAAAATCCTTGCGGATCGTGCCTTCGGCGGCGTCAGCAGGATTGGTCGCACCCATCACCTCGCGGTGCTTGGCAACCGCGTGTTCGCCTTCCAAAACGGTGACGACCACCGGACTCCGGGACATGAATTCGGTGAGTTCTCCGAAAAACGGGCGCTCGCGGTGAACGTCGTAGAAGCCCTCGGCTTGCTTGCGGGACATCTGGATCATCCGGGTGGCGACGATGCGCAGTCCGTTCTGCTCAAAGCGTTGTAGGATTTGGCCAACGAGATTGCGCTCCGTGCCGTCTGGTTTGATGATTGAGAAGGTTTGTTCCTTGGCCATGATGTTTGGTGTTGAGGTGAGAGATTAAGAAATGAAGGCACAGAAATTACGCAGGAGTCGCAACCCGGCATCCTGACTTTTTTCAGGATGGAACTGCACGCCCCAAACGTTCTGCTTGCGCACCACCGAGGTGAAACGGATGCCGTACTCGGTTTCAGCGAGCGTGGTTTCCGGTTCGTGGGGAATCATGTGGTACGAGTGGACGAAGTAAAAATGGGCGCCGTCCGCAATCCCGTCCAGCAACGGATCGGCTTTCCGTGACTCCACCTGATTCCAGCCGATCTGCGGAATCTTGAGATCATGCCGAAAGCGCTGGACCCGTCCGGGAATCCAGCCAAGTCCGGGATGGAGGCCATCCTCTTCGCTCTCATCGAGCAGGAGTTGCGAACCCACGCAAATGCCGAGCAAAGGCGTTCCCGCTTGCATCCGCTCGCTCAGCACGTCCAGCATTCCGGAACCCCGCAGCCGTTCCAGTGCTGGTGCAAACGCACCCACGCCCGGAAGCAGAATGCGCTCTGCGGTTTGCAACGGCTCTGGGTCACGGACCACAACGCATTCCACCCCAAGGTGATCGAGGGCATTCTTGAGGTTTGCGAGGTTGCCAACGCCGTAATCAATGATGGCAGTTGTTGCCATCTCAGAGCGTTCCCTTGGTGGAGGTCACGGTCTGCCGCCGGGGATCACGCTCCACCGCCTGACGTAGTGCCCGTGCGAGTGCTTTGAACAGCCCCTCGCACTGGTGATGATCGTTTGAGCCATAAAGAATGGCGAGGTGCAAAGTACTTGCCGAGGTGAGCGCGAAGGACTTGAAAAAATGCGGGATCAACTGGGTGTCCCATTCGCCGATCGCAGGTTGGGTGAACTCACCCTGAAAGACAAACTCCGGACGCCCGGAGAGGTCGATCACGCAGCGTAGTAGCGCCTCGTCCACCTGCTTATCGCCTAGTGCCTCCCGGATGGCCTGACCGAGCGCGAGGGCGATGTCTTCTGTGCTGTGGTGTCCATCAATGTGCAGGTCACCTTTGCAGCGCACTTCAAGGTCGAGCAACCCATGGAACGTAAGCTGGTCGAGCATGTGATCGAGAAAGCCAAGGCCCGTGTTCACGTCCGACTTTCCGGTGCCATCAAGATTGACGCACACCCGAATTTGAGTCTCCTTGGTGTTGCGCTCAACCGTGGCGGTTCGTTCCGAGTTCATTTCCGCCCTCATCTCAGCGTCCTCTGCGGTGAGTTGCTTAGAAGTGATACAACACCCGAGCGGCAGTGTGCGTGATCATTTTTGTGATGCCCAGTGCAGTGCTGTGGTCATCGTAGGCAAAAGCGCGACCTGCCAAAAACAGGTTGATGTCAATGTGAGCCTGAACATGCGGAGTGAGCTTGAAGGAGAAGGTGTTGTCCCACTCAATGCCAATGTCCTTCACCGAATTGCCTTTGGTGTTCGTGACCGCAAGGTTGCGCTTGAGTTGGTAGAGGCCAAAGCGGTAGCTAAAATCCTCTTCCGGGATGTTGTAGCGGTAGCGAAGTCCGGTCATGCGGGTGTTGTTGATTGAATGTCCAAGTCCGGTGCCGCTGTTCAAATTTGTACTGCCGCCGTTGAAATAGAACTGGGTGCCCCCGTAGGAACCGGGCATGATCTCGAAGTAGCCCTTCAAGGTACGAGCATGATTGGCCTGCGTGTCGCCAAAATCCTCGTCCCCGCTGGCGTAGAGGAAGACTAGCGTGGTCGCGTGAATGTTGTCACGGTAAGTCAGTTCCAGTTCGGTGGCCCGGCCCGTCAACTTGTATGACGTCAGGGTTTGCCGCTGGTTGTACTTGTAGTAGCGGCGGTTGCCGAAGTTGTTGACTAGATCGAGGTAGAACTCAAAATTTGGAGTTTCCCAAAGCAACCGCAACCCAAAGTACTCCTGCCCGTGCGCGTGGTAGAAGAGCGGGGTGTAGTCACTCCCCTTGTTCCAAACGGCGTACCCGGGCCAACGATTGGCGGCAGTCCAAGAACTAGGCACGGTCATGTTATCCGGGAGACTGCGGGGCACGTTGTTGAGTCCCACCGGAATGTCGTGTTCGGTGTACTTGATCCGGAAGAGTTCCGCACGAAGGATGTTGATCGGCTTCCCGTTGGCATCGACCTCGTAGAAAAACGGATAGTCGAGTGAGAGGTAGTAAAGCCAATCGCCTCCGGCACTGGCAAGCCGCATGCCGCCCAATTGGTAGCACCACGTTCCGGCTCGACACTCCGGTTGCGAAATGCCGGTGAGGACACCATTGAAGACTTTGCCGCGTCGGTCTCCGATGTTGACCTCCTGCTTGCCGAAACGGAGCGTGTTGCGCGGGTTGAACTTGAGGTCGAGGTACACCTGCCGTGCCGAAACTGAAGCCTCCTGTCCATCCGCGCCTTGTGCCCAAGTGCTGCGGTTGCGACGTAAGTTGGCGTTGTGCCAGGGACTTTGCCCGGTGGCAAGTTCCAAGTTGAGCGTGGAGGTCCGGTGAACCGTGGACTTGAGGTGCAGCCGCAGATCGTGATCCATCGCCACATCTTCGGGTGTGTTGCGCCCCGGCAGACTTGCCGGGAAACTGCTACCCTGAATCGTGCTCATGCGGAAGCGGTAATCCCCGGAAAGCTCCACTCCAGGCGAGAACATGAGTTTTTCCTCGCGCTCCTCGTAATCCCCGCGCTCCAGCGGGATGAAGTTGGTTTGGGCAAGGAGGGCAAACGGGAGGGCGCAAAACAGCAGCGCCAGCGTCAGTCGATGAAGGATTCCGGACACGAAAGCAGGAAAGTGAGTGGGCAGAAAGCGATGATTTGGCGACAACTTACGGTACAGAAGTAAACTTACAAAAAATACGGGATTTGCTCCGCAGGTTCAAGTGCTTTCGCCGAGCTGCCCACGCCGAGGCCAGCAGGCCAGCAAGATCTTTAAGGGGTTGGGCGTTTGTGTGCTGCGCGGTAGAGTTTGAGATACTTGTGGGCGGAGGCGGTCCACGAGAAGCGTTTGCGCATGGCCCGGCGTTGGAGGGTGCGCAGGTGCGGGCGACGGTACTGCCACGTTTCCAGCACCCAATTGAGCGTGCCCAGCAGGGCTTCTGAAGTGGGGTCGTGGAAGACGAACCCAGTGCCGTCCCCGGAGTTAGGATTGTAGTTGACAACGGTATTCTTGAGACCTCCCACTGACCGGACGATGGGCAAGGTTCCGTAGCGCAAGCTGTAGATCTGATTGAGGCCGCAGGGTTCGTAGAGCGAAGGCATGAGGAAAAAATCAGACCCCGCCTCGATGAGGTGGGCGAGCGGGTCGTTATAGCCGTGAAGCCAGCCCAGCCGTCCGGGGTGGCTTGCTGCCAGTCGGTCCAGTGCTTGCCGGAGGTGCTCGTCGCCGCTGCCCAGCAGCAGCACCTGAAACTCAGGAAGCGCAGCGGACGCCAACCACTGCTCCAAGGCCGGAAGCAGGTAGCCAAAACCTTTCTGTTCCGTGAGTCGGCTCACCATGCCAAAAAGCGGCACCTCCGGTTTTTCCGGAAGCCTAAAGCGCTGTTGCAACGCTGCTTTGCAGGCTCGTTTTCCGGAGCGGTCCTTGAGGGAGTAGTTCGTGGGCAGGTGCGGGTCGGTTTCCGGATTCCAACTCGACTCATCGACACCGTTAAGAATGCCTGCCAAATCCGCCTGCCGACGCTGAAAATGGACGTGCAAGCCATGTCCACCCAGGGGTGTGAGCAATTCCTCCGCGTAACCCGGACTCACCGCGTTGAGTTTGTCGGCAAGGGCGATTCCGCCCTTGAGCAGATTGAGCTGCCCGTGTTCCTCGAAGACCTCCTGATTCCGGAACTCCGCCGGAATGCCCAGCGCAGCAGCCTGACTCATGGGAGCGTGCCCCTGATACCCGGCGTTGTGCAGGGTCAGCACACTGCGAGTCTTGCGCCAGCGAGCATCTGAGTCACGTCGCTGCCGCAGGTACAGCGCACCGGTGGCGGTGTGCCAGTCGTGCAAGTGCAGGATGTCCGGAATCCAGCCCTGCGCCTCGCACCACGCCAGTCCTGCCGCTGCGAGAAAACCGAATCGGAGAGCGTTGTCGAGGTAGGCACTCCCCCCCTCATCGTAAAAACCCGGACGCTGGAAGAACTCCTGATGCTCCAAGAAATGAAGAGCCACGCTGGCGTCTGCTCCGGAACCTCCGGAAACGAGCGTGGTGCCCCAGACTTTTCCGGCAAGCAGGCGTCCGCCTAGAGACACAGCCAACGTGGGCTGCACGACCGTGAAATCCTCTTGCCCAGACACGGAGGCGTAGAGCGGAGTGAGGATGCGGACCTCGTGTCCGAGCGCGGCGAGCGCAAGCGGCAGGGCGTGGCAGACATCGGCGAGTCCGCCTGTTTTTGAGAAACCCGCGACCTCGCTGCACACGAAGGCCACACGCAACGGCTTACTCAACGACGGTTCCTTTGGGGATCACAACAATTCCACCCTCAGAGACATGGAAGCGTTTCCGGTCTTTTCCCAGATCAAAACCGATCTCCGCTCCGGGCGCGACGCGCACATCTTTGTCGAGAATCGCCCGCCGGATTTTCGTGCCGCGTCCGATGTCGACACGATCCATGATCACCGATTCCTGCAAGTGACAGAAGCTGTGGACGTGGACACTGTAGCCAATCACGGACTGCTCCACGAGCGAACCGCTGATGATACTCCCGGAACTGACGATGGAGTTGATGGCATGTCCGGTGCGCAGGTCGCTGAAGTGGACGAACTTCGCGGGCGGTAGCGGCGGGTGGTAGGTGTAAACCGGCCAATGCTCATTGTAGAGATTGAACTCCGGGTCGATGCCAACCAAATCCATGCTCGATTCCCAGTAGGCGTCGAGGGTGCCCACATCACGCCAATAGCCCTTCTCATGCGGCCGCACTCCCGGAATGTGGTTGCGGGCAAAGTCATAGACGAAGACCCTGCCTTCCGGATACAGCTTCGGGATGATGTCGTGTCCAAAATCGTGATTGCTGTCCTCGCGAGCAGCGTCCGCCCGTAGTTCCCGGACGAGTGTGTCGCACTGGAAAATGTAGTTGCCCATCGAGGCCAGCACCCGATCCGGATTGCCTGGAATCGTGGGTGGGTTGGACTTGGGTTTTTCGACGAAACCGACCATACGCCAATTGTCGTCAACCTCGATGACTCCAAACTGAGCAGCCTCCTCAACGGGCACCGGAATCGCCGCCACGGTCAATTCTGCGCTGTTGCGGTTGTGAAAGCTGAGCATCTGGCGGATGTCCATGCGGTAAATGTGGTCGCCACCAAACACGCAGACCTGCTCCGGGCGGAGGTCTTCGATGAGGTTCATATTCTGGAAGATCGCATCGGCGGTGCCCTCGTACCAACGCTTGCCGGTGCGCATCTGTGCGGGAATGGGATCCACATAGTGATCCAGCACTCCGGACACCCGCCAGCCTTGCCGCAAGTGTTGCATGAGTGAGTGCGACATGAACTGCGTGAGCACGAAAATCCGGTGCAACCCGGAGTTGACGAAGTTGCTCAGCACAAAGTCGGCGATCCGGTAATTGCCACCGTAGGGGACAGAGGGCTTGGCCCGCTCATGCGTGAGCGGCGCAAGGCGAGTGCCTTCGCCTCCGGCAAGAATCATGGATAACACTGGAATCATGCGGCTCCTTGAGTTGGGACGTGTGATCGGTGGCCGGTTTTTCTGCCTTTTGCCTGCTTTCTAGCTTTGAGCGCATTTCGCGGGTATGGCCCGCGCCTACGACTCCTGACTCCTGAGTTCTAACTTCTTTCAGCCTACCACGCCTACCGCCTAAACTCCTAAATCTGTTGTCCACACTCCGGATGTGCTATGCTGGCATATCCAGCACGCTTCCTCCGAATTCAAGATGCCTGCGCCCCACCCGATTAAGACACTTGGCCCCTGCCGGGTTGCCTCCCCCCTGCCGCTCAACCGCGATCCCAAAGCTCGGGACTTTCGTTTTGTCGAGGACGGCAGCGTGGTTTTGCACAGCGTCCGCGAGGCGCTGGGCACTGCCGAGCCGTCTCCGCCCTTTCAGATGGCTGGTCCTTGCGCCGACATTTTCTTCGACCCGCCCAAAGTGCATGTGGGCATCGTCACCTGCGGCGGGCTGTGTCCCGGCATCAACAATGTCATCCGCACGCTGGTGATGCAACTCCACCACAACTACGGGGTGCGCAACATCCACGGCTTCTGCTACGGTTTTCAGGGTTTCATCCCCAAGTACGGACATGAGGTACGCAACCTGACCCCGGAATCCGTCAAGAACGCCCACAACCTCGGAGGCAGCATCCTCTCCAGTTCGCGGGGGCCGCAGGAAATTAGTGAAATCGTGGACTGCCTCAACCGCAACAGCATCCGTGTGCTCTTCGTGATTGGCGGGGACGGCACCCTGCGCGGAGCGCACAGCATCGCTGAGGAGGTCGAGGAACGCGGGCTCAAAATCGCAGTGGTCGGCATCCCCAAGACGATTGACAACGATATCCCCTTCTGCGGGAAAACCTTTGGTTTCGAGACGGCCTTTTCCAAGGCGATAGAAGCGGTGCAGTCCGCGCACTCGGAAGCTTATGGCAACCACAACGGCATTGTCATCATCAAGCTGATGGGGCGCGATTCCGGATTCATCGCCGCGAACACCTCGCTCGCCTGCCCCGATGTCAACTTCGTGTTGGTTCCGGAAGTGCCCTTCACGCTCAAGGGCGAACGCGGGCTGCTGAAATCGCTGGAGCAGGCGATGAAGAAAAAACGCTTGGAGGGGCGCCATCCGCACTCTGTGATTGTGGTGGCCGAAGGCGTGGGGCAGGACTTGATGGGCAACACGGGCGAAGAGCGCGATGCCTCTGGAAACGTGCGCTATCGGGACATTGGGGAATTTCTCAAGCACGAGATCAAGCAGCACTTCGCGGAGAGCGATCCGGTCAACGTCAAGGTGATCGAACCGAGCTACCTGATCCGCTCGCTGCCCGCCAACGCGCACGACGCGGTGTTCTGCTATTACCTTGCTGACCACGCGGTTCATGCTGGAATGTCCGGAAAGACCGACCTGATGATCGGCTACTGGAACGGCCACTTCACGCATGTCCCGCTCGCTCTCGTTGCGCAGCACACCAAGCGCATTGATCCCAACAGCGACTTCTGGCGGCTCGTGCTCTTTTCCACCGGACAACCCCGCGACATGTGCTCCCCGGAGTAAAGATGAGGGCTTGCGGTTTTTCTTTCCAAATTGATGCCCATCACCAGCCATCCTGACGAAGCCCGCACCTTGATTCACTCTGGGGGTGCTGATGCCCTTGACCAGTGGATGTCTGGGTTGGTGAAACAGGAGTTGTTGTCTTTCGCCATGACCGTGATTGTGCACCCGGATGGCATCGGTTACTGGCGCTGGTGCGGCTTTGCCAATCCTGCCCAAGGACTTCCCCCTGCTCCGGACACGCTGTTGCGGGTCTATTCGATGACCAAACCCGTGACGGCGCTGACTGCCCTGCTGCTGGAGGAGCAGGGCTTGCTCGACCTACTGGCTCCAGTGGAAACCTTGATTCCGGAGTTGGCCAACTGGCGGGCGCTGAACCATCCCACAGCCGAGTTACAGGACTGCACTCTACTGGAATCCGGCCCCACGCTTTTGCAGCTGCTGACGCACACCTCCGGGATTTCCTACGGTGCTGCAGAGGGTTCGATTTTGGATCAAGCCCTTGCTCAGCAAATGTCCCGGAACTGTTCGCTTGGGGGATTGCTCGAAACCTTGTCTGAACTGCCGCTTGTCTTTCCTCCGGGGACAGCGTGGCGTTACGGGTATGGTGTGGATTTGGTGGGTATCGCGCTCATGCGAGCCACAGGGAAACCCTTGGGGCAAGTCATGGACGAGTTGATTTTCCAGCCCCTCGGCATGGGGGACACCGGATTTGAAGTCCTGAGTTCAGAAGCAGGACGCCTCGCCTCCCTTTTCCAATCGGAAGTGAATGGGTGTTTAACGGAAATCACGGTGGAGCCACCCCTCGGCCCTCGGGTTGGCGGTTCTCGAGGACGTGCAGAGGGAGATCACTGGGGAGGTTCCGGATTGGCGTCAACGCCTGCGGACTGGCTGAAATTTGTGGATCTGCTACGGGCCGCACACTCCGGAAAAGAAACCGCCATCGCACGCCCGGAACTTGTGCGGCGCATGGCCACCAATCAACTTCAGGGCGACATTGCCTCGCTGCTCCCTGAAGGCCCGGCAGGATTCCGGGAGTGGATGCCATTTGCAGGGCTTGGGATGGGATGCGGCGTCTGGGTGGTGACTGACACGCAACGACTCGACTGGGAGTCCAATCCGGGTGAGTTCGGCTGGGGCGGCATTGCCAACACCGTTTTCTGGATCGACCCCGTTGCCGATGCCGCTGTGCTGTTCTTCACCCAAGTGATGCCCTCCAGCCGACTCGGCCTCCGGGACGAGTTGCACCAACTTGCCGCCAAATGTCTGCGCTGAATCTGCTCAAAGTTTGACGGGTTCCAGCCCACACCAGTTGGCAACAAAGAGGGCAATCGTGCCCGTCACCCGTTGAAGTGACGTGAGGCTGACGCGCTCGTCAAAGGCGTGAATGTCGTGGGAAACAGGCCCGTACACGAGGCAGGGGCAGTCGTCATACAACACGAACACACGCCCATCGAGATACCCCGGCGTCACAAAGGATTCCAGACTGGAGCCAAAGCTGGCCGCGTGAGCCTGCCCCAGCACTTGCTCTGCGTCACTGCCCTCTTCCAGTACATAGCCCCGCGCAAAGAATCCGTTGTACTCGACCTCCGGAGGATTTTCGGAGAGAAAGGCATCGCCCAGGCTTTTTTTCTGTAGGCAGGCTTCGATTTCCTGTGCGGCATCACGAGGATCAACTCCGGGATAAATTGCCGCCCGTACATCCAGAGTACACCACGCCGGTACCGACGAAGCCCAGTCACCACCCGCTATTTTGCCGACGTTGATATTGATGGGATGGTCGAGGTCTGCAAAATACCGATGCTCGGCCCGCCGTGTGTTCCACTCCGCTTCCAATTCCTTGAGTGCTCCCATCAGCGTGTACGCCGCTGCAATCGCGTTAGAACCGCGCCCCGCTTCGCGTACATGAAAGGGGCGTCCACGCACATGCACCCGGAACCAAATCACTCCGGCATTGGCCCGCACCAGCATGTTCTCTTCCGGCTCTGGAATGAGAGCCGCCTCCGCACGGTAACCACGCAGCAGTGCAGACAGTGCCCCGTTGCCTGTACATTCCTCTTCGGTCACGGATTGCACATGCACTTTGGCGGACGGTTGGAAACCCAAACTCCGCAGGGCGTCCAGCGCAAAGACGTTCGCGCAGAGTCCGGCTTTCATGTCCGCCCCACCGCGTCCGTACAGCCAATCGCCGACTATGTATGGATCAAATGGTGGGCGCGTCCACATCTCCAGTGGTCCCGTGGGCACCACGTCAATGTGGCCGTTGAGGATCAGCGAACGCCCTTTGGCCTCGGTGGGATGATGGGTGCCGACGACGTTGAGCGCATTTGTGTAATCGACCTTGACGGGCGAAAAACCTGGATGGTTCTCAATCTCGGCAACGTCAATCGCCCAGCGGTCCATCTCGTAACCCCGCGTTTTCAGGGCATCGTAGAAGACGTTTTGGGCGGTGTGTTCCTGTCCTCGCAACGAGGGGTGGCGCATCAAGTCCATCGTGAAGCCGAGTTGGGTCTCGAAGCCCGCGGTCACCGCATCGAGGATTTTTTGGGAAAGGTCGGCGTTAATCGGCCCGGAGGGAGAGTCGTTTGCCATGTCTAGACAGGATCGCGGGAAAGTGCGTGGGTGGAGCAGGACACGCAGCCGCCCCAGTAGCTCACATGGTCGTACTCAATCTCGATGGGTTCCACACCCCGTTTAGCGAGTTCGTCACAAACCCTTCCCAAGCCGGAAGGAATGATGTAGCGTTGCGCGTCCAAGCTCACACCGACTGTGGCAAACGCTGTGGCTTCGGCCTCGCTGAGTTCAATCACATCCCACTCCTTGAGGGGTTCCGGAAGTTCGCACAGCAGTTCTTCCCGATGCAGTAGGAGCAATCCTTCCCGGATCAGCACCATGATACCGAGCAGGTGCAGGATGGTGCCCTTCATCGGCATTGGATGCACCTCGTAGCCCAAGGGCGCAACGGTATTCCGGAGCCATTCGGTTCCGGCACGGTTTGTCGCAATCTCCGATTCCCCCACAAAAAGATGATGCTTGTAACACACGATGTCTCCCCCTTCGAGATAAGGTCCGGGGCCGTCGTGTGAGGGCGAAAACGGCAGGGCAGGCGGCATCACGATATGGCGTGTTTCGGGGTCTGCCGCCAACAGCGGTGCCACGATTTCCCGCAAGGGAAACACCTCCTTGCGGCGATAGGCACGTCGGAGATTCACCTCAAGGTAGGTCTTGCCTACCGTGAATACTGGATCCGCCGGATAGAGCAAAGAAGCCCCCGGTTGCAACTCCGCCAAATAGCTGCGCTCTTCTTCGGTGTAGGGACGCGGGCGGTAAACCGTGACTCCGTGTTTTACGTAAAGTGCGGCGAGGCTGTCCAACTGCTCGACGGTTTTTTCCCAACGCTCCGGCATGGCGGTGCGGATGTCCAAGGGCTGATCCCCACAGGCCTTGAGCGCCGCCTGCACTTCGTCGTTGTAGTGATGCAAAGACGGGTTGAAGGGCGGCAGGGACAGCCCCTCGGCACTGCCGACAATAGCGGCCCGCAACACGCCGTAATCGGTGTAGGCTCCAAAAGTAGACATTGTGGTTTGTCGAAAGTTTTTTTTACAACAGAGATGCAGAGGGCACAGAGAAAACAATCCTCAGTGTTCTCCGTGTCTCTGTGATGAATGGAAAGGCGACTGCCGAAACAGCCGCCTTCTGTTGGAATGGTGAGGCAGGAATCAGCCCATCCACCAACGCTCGGAGTTCTTGTGACCGTCGAACTCCCAGTTGGAAGCAACATTGGCCGCACGCTTGACGTTGCTGGTGCTGGCGTGTCCGTAAGCGGAGAAGATCGGAATGATCACGCTGCAATTGTCATGGACGATGCGCTGCATTTCCACATACATTTCGCGGCGTTTGGCATCATCCAACTCCGCCCGTGCTTGCACCAAGAGTTCTTCAAACTTTGGATGGACGAAGTTGGTTTCCGACCAGCCTGTGGCGATGGCTTTTTCGGAATAGACTTGGCTGAACATCCAGTCCTCTGTGGGACGTCCCCCCCAGTAGGAGGCCACCCAAGAATCCTTGAGCCAAGTGTTCGACCAGTAGCCATCATTGGGCTTGCGCACGACCTCGATATTGATGCCCGCCCCACGTGCGGTTTCCGCGAAGAGCACTCCGGCGTCATCCGAATCCTGAAATGCAGTGTCTGCGACCGAGAGCTTCAGATTGATCTCGGACAGCCCCGCTTTCTTCATGTAATACTTGGCCATGTCGAGGTCATACTCGCGCTGCGGGATTTCAGACTCCGAGGCGCGGTAGCGGTTGGCTGGGCCGATCGGGATGTCGTTGCCCAATGCCGCGTGTCCAAACCAAATCTTGTCCAGCCACTCCTGGCGATTGATAGCACTTTTGAGCGCCATCACCAAGTTGTTGTCGCCAAACGGATCGCGGTCGCTGAGCATCGGCAGGGTGCAGTGCTGGTTGCCGTTGGTGAAGAAGACCTCGATTCCCGGCTTGCTGTCCAAGCGCCCGGCGGTGCTCAGATTCGGAGCCGTGATCACATCGAGTTCCCCGGTGACAAGCCCGTTCTCCCGTGCAGTGACGTCGGCAATAAAGAGCGTCTCCACCGAATCGAAATGTGCCCGTCCGGACTTCCAGTAATTGGGGTTGCGCGAAGTCAAGGTGCGCACCCCCGGATCGTAGTTCTCCAGCTTGTAACCCCCGGTGCCAATACCGGACTCCCAGTCAATCGAACCGTCTGCGTTGGCGGGACAAATGCCAAGGTGGTAATCCGTGAGCAGAAAGGGAAAGTCGGCGTTGGGACCTTCAAGTTTCATGACCACCTTGCTCTTACCGTCGGCTTTGATCTCCTTGATTTGCGCGACAATGCCCTTGGCGCCGGACTTGGTTTTCTCGCCCAGATGGTGCTGAATGGACGCGACCACGTCGTTGGCTACCAACGAGCGGCCATTGTGGAATTCAACGCCCTTGCGCAGATTGAAGACCCAATTCTGACCGTCGGAGGTGTCCCATGACTCGGCGAGTTCCGGAATCAGTTGGTTGTTCTCGTCAAGCTCGGTGAGATTGTTGCGCAACTGCCCCATGCCCACATTGATCATGTAAGAATCAAGGAACGTCGCGGGGTCGAGCCGGTCGCTTGTGGACCCCCCGGTGAGTGCTTGGCGCAGCGTTCCGCCTCGTTGCGGAGAAGCCGCCAGCACGGAGTCTGACAGAGTTAGCGCCGTTGGCAGGGCAACGCCGACCGCCAAGGCGGAGCGCACAAAGTCTCTGCGCGAGAGACGGCCTTGGGCCAGTTTTGTTTTCAGAGCGTTGATTTCGTTCATGGTATCCATTTCGTGGAAAGTTACAGAAGCATTCTCAAAGGAACACCCTCTTAGACCAAAATCCCAACCAAGAAGCAACCAAAAAATTTTACGAACTCTGGAATAGACTGCAAATACCTTGAGAAATAACCATTGGAATGTAAGAACACAAGGCAAGCTCCGACATTGAGGTAAAATCCCTCATTTCGGAAAGTTGACATGCACTCACAAACCTTTGTGCCCAAATTCCTGCAACGCCCGTGGCTGGTGTACTTGCTGCTGCTCTTGCCGCAAGTGGCAATCACCCACTCCGGATTGCAATCCGCCGATCCCATTGCTGCCTTGCTTGACAGCACAGGTTTTTCCGCGTTTCTGCTGATGGCGTTGAGCCTCAGCCTTGCACCGATCCGACACACCCTGCGCCTCAACACGAACTGGCTCCAGCGGCCCGTTGGGCTGGCGCTTTTCAGCTACGGAATGCTGCACGGATTCTGGTACGTTCTCCCCAACGGACTGGGGGACATCGACAAACCCTTCATCTACCTCGGTCTCTCCGCGCTCGGACTCTGGAGCTTGTTGGCGCTGACCTCCAACCGTCGTTCGCAGAAAATCCTCAAGCGCAACTGGAAGCGTGTGCATCGCCTCACTTACCTTGCTACCGTGCTGGTGCTGGTCCATGTTGCGATGAACAACAAAGCAGATCACTACCTCTACATTGCGGGGTTCGCCTTTTGGTTATTCTGGCAAGTCGCGGGACGAGTGCGGGCCTCTCGAAAAACCCCTGTGCAAGTAGCCGCCTGAACCATTTGCTCAACGGGGCTTCTCTTTCTGCAACGCAGTGCTAGGATTTTCAGGGCAGGGCTCACCTAAATCTTATCTCACAGAGACCCTATGTACTTCAGCTTGCAAGAATATGAAACCCGCCTCGCCAAAACCCGGCAGGCAATGGACGCGCAGGGCGTTGAGTTGCTGTTCATCACCGATCCCTCGAATATGTCATGGCTGACTGGCTACGATGGCTGGTCTTTTTATGTCCATCAGGGGGTGCTGGTGCTTCCGGACGAACCTCCGATTTGGTGGGGTCGGGAAATGGACGTGAACGGGGGCAAGCGCACAGCCTACCTCGACCATGCACGACTGATCGGCTATCCGGATCACTATGTCATGTCCACGGAGCGGCACCCGATGGACCACCTCAGCACCCTCATGCAGGAACGCGGCTGGGGAAATCGCCGCATTGGGGTGGAAATGGACAACTACTATTTTGCGGCAAAGTGTCTGGAGTCGTTCCGGACGAACCTGCCAGAGGCGGAGTTTCTGGACGCGACAGGACTGGCCAACTGGCAGCGGGCGGTGAAATCGGCGCAGGAATTGGAGTACATGCGCATCGCCGGGCGCATCGTCACGCGCATGCACGAACGCATCCGGGAGTTTGCCGAGCCGGGCTTGCCGAAAAACGAGTTGGTGGCGGAAATCTACCGCACCGGAATACAAGGGGTGGACGGCTTCGGGGGTGATTATCCTGCGATTGTTCCGATGCTGCCTACCGGAGCCGATGCCTCAGCTCCACACCTGACGTGGGACGAGCAGCCGTTGAAATCCGGGGAGGGCACCTTTTTCGAGATTGCGGGCTGCTATCGGCGTTACCAATGCCCACTCAGCCGAACCCTGTTTCTCGGAACTCCAAACCAAGCATGGCGGGATGCCGAAAGGGCGTTGCAGGAAAGCATCGAAGCCGGACTTGCACAAGCGCGTCCCGGTAACAAGTGCGAGGACATCGCCCGCGCCTTCAACGAAACGCTTGCCAAGCACGGACTCCGGAAGGACAGCCGCTGCGGCTATCCCATCGGCATCAGCTACCCTCCGGATTGGGGAGAGCGCACCATGAGCCTGCGCTCTGGAGACACCACCGTGCTGGAACCGAACATGACCTTCCACTTCATGCCCGGACTCTGGTTCGAGGATTGGGGGATTGAGATCACGGAAAGCATCGCCATCACCGAAGACGAGCCGGAATGCCTCGCCTCGGTGCCGCGAGAGTTGTTCGTGAAGGGGTAATCGAAACTGTCAGCGGTGTGCCTGCATGACGATTTCTGCAAAACCGTCAAAAGCGTCGCGCTCTAACCAGCGCACCACTACCACAAGGTTGCACTCCGTATCGACCCAGATGAGGTTGCGTCCCACGCCCAAGGCAAAATAGCTGGACCGTGGCGCAGTTGCGCAATGCACCCCATCCCCGTTGAGCCACCAGAGGAAACCGTAGCTGGGATTGAGGTCGCACGGAGTGAGGCATTGCCGAATCCAGTCTTCGGACAACAGTTGTTGATTGCTCCAGCGTCCACCATCTTGCATGAGCAATCCGATCCGGGCGTGATCGCGGGTAGGGATGAACAATCCACCGCCCCAGTGTGCCCCTCCGGAAACGGACTGCATTCGTGTCCCGTCAAGCTCCACATACGAATTGCGGTAGCCGTGCCACTGCCAGTCGTTTGACGCGCCAATTGGTTCCATAATTCGTACTCGCAGCACCTCCGGCAGCGGTTTCCGGAAAACGTGCAACAACGCAAAACTGAGGGCATTGACGCGGATGTCGTTGTATTCCCAGAACTGTCCAGGGGGCTGCAAGTTACGATGCGTGCCTTTCAGCGAAGGCGTGTTTGGTGGCACGTCCAGCCGACGGTTCCGGTCAATGCGGTCGGCCTTGCTCCACAGTTCTCCTTCCCACTCGCTGGTCTGTTGGAGCAGATGCTTCCAAGTGATGTCCCGGTTCTGCTCGCTGTCAAAATACCCATTTTGCACAAGGTTCCGCACCGGGTCGTGCACGCTGGGAATCAGTCCGTCATCCACCGCGATTCCCGCGCAGATCGCCAAGTAGCTCTTTGTCACGGAAAAGGTCATATCCGGAACATGCGTCGGCCCCCATTCGGCAACGATGCGACCGCCCTTGAGGATCATTCCGGAAGGCTCACCGCGAGGTTGCGTGGGACCCAAGACCTCGCCATCCGGCAGCGGTTCCGAAAAATGTCCGGACTCCAGCGCCCGACCGATGTCCCGATCCATCTGTGATTCGTGCTGGAGCGCGAACTCAACGGCGGCTTGCACTCCGTCGGGATCCAGTCCGACTTCTGCGGCTGACACGGTTTTCCAGGGTTTCCCGGATTGGGGGCAGTACGCAGTCATTTACAGCACCGGCTCCTCGTCATCCCAGAACGGCTCCAACTCGACCCCCAGCCCATCGGCGAGGCGGTTGACGTAGGCGTAGTAGCCTACCACCTGCACGATGTCGAGGATGCCGACATCACTGAATCCAGCAACGCGCAATGCCTCCACATCCGCTGCTTCCATGTTCCATGGCTCTCGCGTGAGTTTGGCCGCATAGTCCAGCATCACCAAGTCCTGCTTGGAGAGGTCGGCGGTTTTGTAATCTTTGATGAACCGCTTGACCCATTCGCCATCGCGAGTGATTTGACGGAGTCCCGCTCCGTGGTGGATGATTCAGTAATGACACTGGTTGACGATGGACACCACCACCGCGATCATCTCACGTTGTTTGCGCAAGAGGTCTTTGGTGCCCTTCATGGCGGAGTGATAAAGCGCCACATGCCCCTCAAGTGTGGGCAGGTTGATGCTGTGGACGCGCAGGATGTCGTCCACCCCACCCCACGGATCCCGCAGTTTGTCGTACCACTCCTTGAGTTCCCCTTTTGCTTCGTCTTCGGGGATCATTGGAACCCAAGCCATCGTTTCTCCTTTGTTTGAGTTTTGAAAAATCTCGTCAGGCCAGCAATCAGGCCATGCGCCAGACGAACACGGCACCCAAGTCTTGCTTATGATCGGCAGCGTTGGGCATGGGCGCGGTCCAAGGGGTTTGGTCGAGTCGCTGCCAACGTCCGGAGGCTTCCCAAGCTTCGGCCTGCGCCTGAAAACCCAACCGCTCCCACGAATCTACCATCAGCGGAACCACCACCGCCGCACCGGATTGGGCGACACGTAGCACCTCCTCCAAGCCTTCGACTGACACATGCCCCTGCGTGAAGACTCCCACGGCGATCACGGCCTCAAAAGCATCGTCCGGAAAGGGCAGACGTTTGAGCAAATCACCAACCTTGGCTTGCGCATACACTCCACGGGTCTGCGCTTCCTTCAGCATTTCCGGGGAAAAATCGGTGGCTGTCAGATTCGTGTACCCCAAATCGTGCAGCCAACTGCCGACCAGTCCCGTGCCTGCACCGACATCAAGAATTGCGGCATCCCGTTTGGTCAGATGACGAGCCAACATTGCCGCCGCCAAAGCCGGAAAGCGATAGCCCATGCTGGCAACATCCGCGTCGTAATCCTGTGCCCATCCAGCATAGGCCGAGGATAGGTCGTTGGTGGTCGCGGCCCCGTACACCCGCTCCAAGTGCTCGTCAATAGGTTTTTTGGAATGGAGTGTCGTCATTGCCTCAATCATCAGATCTCCTGAACCTGCTTGATTTGGTTTCTGATTTCCCGACTGTAGCACCTTCCAGAACCGGGGGCAACCCTGAAATTTTGCTCCCGCTCATTGCGTCAGTTCTCTGGTTTCAGAGAAGATTTTGTTTCGCTGAAAATGATCACGCCCGTGCTTGAGATGATGATCGCCGCCCCCATCCACGTCCAGATTTCCGGAATTTCTCCAAATAAGAGAAATCCAAACAGACTCACCCAAATCAGACGAGTGAAGTCCATCGGCAACACCGCCGTCGCATCGGAGAGCTTAAATCCAGAAACTGCTCCCAAGTGACCTAGAGAACCGAGTAGGCCCATAACCGTCAGCCAGAAGAGGTCATTCCAACTGGGCCAAGTCCAGTACCACAAGGCAAACGGAAAGGTCAGCACGGTGGTAGAAACCGTGAACCAGATGATGATGCCCACCGTGCTGTCAGTGCGGGTGAGCTGCTTCATAAGCACGATGCTGATGCCCCACATGACCGCAGAGAACAAAACCGCTATCGAACCGAGGTTGACCTCGATCACGCCCGGACGCAACACCACCAACACTCCGACAAATCCCAGCAGCACCGCAACCCAACGGCGTGGGTGCATCTTTTCGCCAAGAAACAAAACTGCTGCGAGCGATCCGAAAATCGCATTGGTGAAACTGAGAGTCGTCGCCTTCGCCAACTCGATCACACTGATTCCATAAAAGTACCCCAGCATCGCGCACACACTGGTGACCGCCCTCACCAGATTCAACCTCAACTGCCGCGTTTTCATAGTCGTAATTCCGTGCCGCATCAACAACGGCAACAGAAACAACAACCCAAACAGGCTCCGGAAGAAGGCAATCTGAAAAGGGTGCATCCCTGCACTCAAATAACGGATGACCGTGTGCATCCCCGCCAGCACCCCCGTTGCCATCAGCATCAGAATTCCGCTACGCACCACGGTGGGTAACTGCAACCACCAGTTAGAAAGTATTAATATATTTTTAGACAAACTCACCGATTTCATTGCGCACAGACGTATTACAGATGGGATTGTTACTAAGAAAACTTTGGTTGCGGGGGCCGGAAGCTCAAACTAGGGGAGGACCGCCATTTGTTGGCTGGTGGGCTGTTTGAGGAATTGTTCAAACTCAGCGTAGAACTCTTCCGGGGCCATTCCATAGGTCTTTACGAAGGCACCCTCCCACTCCAACTTCTCGAGATTCGGATAGAATGTCTCAAGCAACACCTCAGATCCGTGTTTGTGAACCAAGTAGGCATGTGCCCAGGTTCCTAAGTCATAGTGGGCACCATCGCATGGTTTCTGATACGTTAGATCCTGCATTTTCAATCTAGAACATTTACTACTGGCAAGTTTCCTCAACTCCTCCTTTATTTTTCGCTCCATTTGTTTTCTAAAGACAAACGGCCACCGATTTTTCTCATGTATTTGAGTGAGCGAACCGTCCTGAAAGGATTTTCTTAAAGTGACCTGAGCCATGTACTCTGCCGCACCTTCATTAAACCAAACCGGGCCTAGAAGTTCCTTGCGCTTATTCCTGTTTTTCGTGTGGATATAAGCGTGTTGCACAGCGCCCTTATGCTGCCTCGCTCACAGAACTTTAAAAGACTCTTGCTCATGTCCACTTGTCTATCAAGCCAAAACTAGTGTCCTCACCCCTGCTAGAGAGCCGCGGAGACTTGAATTTCCAGTATGCGGAGGTCTGGATCCCAAATGGGGCAATCCTGACTCCGGAATGCTTCTCCTTCGTGATCCCCCCACGCCTCCCGACAAGCCAACTCAGGTCGCCACCGAGGCTTTGCTCACAGCATTCGGGCCTCATGCCGATCTTGTCCACACGCTCACCCATGACAACGGCAAGGAGTTCGCCCATCATCAGACCGTCGCCGAGGGGCTAGACACCTAGGGCGGCCTTACCCAGCCCAGCCATTTCTAGGAGCGCGGACTCAACGAGAACACCCACCCGGACTTATCCGGCAATACCTGCCCAAGGGCAGCGATTCCCACCCCGTCACGACCGAACAGGTCCGCAGCAGCATGGGCCGGCTCAACAACCGGTCCCGGAAATGTCTTGGCTTCAAGACTCCAAATTAGTTATTCTCAGGAATCAATCCACCGGTTGCCCTTACAAGTTGAATCCGCCAAGGCCTGACCCCTATTGTGTCAAATAAATTCCAAGGATTTTAGATCTAGGCAGAAATGGCGATTACTTTCCGTTCGGCAATGGTGATTTCGCTTATTCACGCGCTTTGGGGAGGAAATCCGGTGGCAGTCAAATTCGGACTCCAGGTATTTCCTCCGTTGTGGAGCGGTTTCTTTCGTTTTTCCATCGCCATTCTCTGCATTCTTGTTTGGGCCCGGTTCAAGGGTATTCCAATGATGCTGAAGCGTGAGGAACTGAGGCCTTTTTCCATCCTCAGTTTCATTTTTTTCATACAGATCTGGCTCATGAATGCCGGTTTTGAACTTTCTTCAGGAGTCATTTCGTCGGTCCTGATTTCGACGTTTCCACTGTTTGCCGCTTTTTTCTCGCACTTAATGATCAAGGGAGACCAGTTGACCCTGTTGCGCACATTGGGGTTGGCGATCGCGTTTTCGGGAACAAGCCTGATCGTAATGCGTCGTGGAGGACTCAGTGTTGAGGAATTTTCGGCGTGGGGAGCAGCGATCATCCTGGTTAGTGCCATGCTGCTTGGATTACGGCTGATCCTCTCCGCTCAGATGGTGAGGCAAACCGAGCCAACAAGGGTGGTGGTCTGGATGATGATTCTTGCCCTCTGGGCCTTCATGCTGGGAGGGCTGATCTTCGAGGAAATCAGATGGGAAAACCTGGACTGGCCGCCCCTCGTGGGGATCCTCTACCAGGGGGTGGTGATCGCCGGATTCGGGTTCATGGCCATGGGGTTGATCTATAAATTCTACAGCCCGACCCTGGTATCAAGTTTCGGCTTCATTGCCCCGGTCTGCGGCGTGCTGCTCTCCGCCTGGCTGCTCCAGGAACCCCTCACCTGGAGCATCGCCATTGGTACTGTCTGCGTTGGTGTCGGACTCGTCCTGATTGCCATTTCAAAAGTCTGAACTGGCTGAAAATCCATTCGTCTATCCACTGTTTCAGGAAAATATTCTAAAAACTCTTCTCTCTCGTCTACAACTTTTTGCTGGATCTTCACCCTTTTCATTCTGCACGAAGTCGCATAATCCATGGGAAGGTTTTTAATGAGTCAGGTGTCATAAGGGCGTGAGCACGGGTGTACCGCCCCGTGCTACCAGATCGCATTTCACCTGTTTCCCGACATGAGCCACAATATTTATAGGTGATGAGTTTATAACCACCAGGTTTTGCGTTTAAGACAGCGTAATCTCTTGTGGGGGGCGGATCCCGATCGACGAGCGGCCGGAGCTCGTCGAGGAACGCTCCCGCATCGGAGACTGGGAGGCCGACACGGTGATCGGCAAGCCCGGCGGCCCCGTCCTCGTCACACTTGCAGAGCGCAGGACGCGCTACAGCGCCATTGCGAAAGCCCCCGACAAGTCAGCCCAAGCCGTCACGGACGCCCTGCTCACAGCACTGCAGCCTCATGCCGACCTTGTCCACACGCTCACCTATGACAACGGCAAGGAGTTCGCCT
>LWDU01039585.1_pt1 | contig 29171 bp, 25 predicted proteins | sample 727161 | NCBI WGS metagenome assembly LWDU01 (sample SAMN04566230, study PRJNA314399) | hydrothermal vent metagenome | isolation source: deep sea hydrothermal plume seawater | place: Mexico: Gulf of California, Guaymas Basin | collected 2004-07-11
CCGGCCGTGCGGGAAGCCGGACCGGATGCGGCGGTGGTCGCCACCGGGTTTTCCTGCCGGAAACAAGTCGCGCATTTCACCGGGGTCGCGGCGCATTCGCCGGCGACGCTGCTCGATTCGCTCTGCCCTTAACAGCTCATCCGCGATGCCGCGGAAATAGACAGGGACGCCGACTCTGTCGAACGGATCTTGCGCGTCAACGAACGCATAACTGACCCACTACCTACACGAAGTCGTTTATTTAAGGCCTCAAGAGCAATTCGAGATTCGTGTTAGCAGGCGCATAATCGGGGCGAATCGCCAACGCCCTCCGATAGCAGGCCAACGCCGCATCGACCTGGCCTTTATACTGATAAGCCAAACCCAAGTTAGAGAGCGCTTCGACAAAATTGGGCTTGAGTTCAATGGCACGCTCGTATCGGGCGATCGCTTCATCGACGCGCCCTTTATCTTCGAGTAAACGACCTATATTGAACGCGGCACCGGCAAAATAAAATTGAGCCTCCAACGCCGCCTCATAGGCCGCCAATGCCGCGTCGGCGTCCCCCGCCATCTCCAGCGACACCCCCAAGTTCAAATGCGCCGCGGCAAAACCAGGATCAATCGCCACTGCCCGCCGATAACTCTGCACCGCCTCTTGCCATTGCCCGATGGCCCTGAGCGCCGTACCCGCAGCGAAGTGCGCGTTCTTGTCGTCGGGCTGCAATCGCGCGGCGGTTACCAGATGCTGGGCCGCCGCGCCCAGCTCGCCGCGGACGCTCAACATCGATCCAATATTCTTGTGTGCGATGGCGTAATCGGGTTTTGCCTCTATCGCCCGGCGAAAATGCGCCAAGGCCGCCGCAAGACGCCCTGTTTCCTTATAAACCAGCGCGAGGTTATTGTGCCCTTGCGCCATATTCGGCACCAAGTGCACACTGCGACGATAGTGCTCAATAGCCGCGTCCCAATCATTTCGTCGCGCATAGATCAATCCCAGATTAAAATAGACCCCCGGCTCGTCGGGTTCGTATTGCAAGGTCCGCTGGTAAATATCAATCGCCGTATCGGTATTGCCCGCCAATTGATGCGCAAAGGCCAAACCGCGCAGCGCCCGCATATTGTTGGGACGCACCGCCAGATCTTTTTCCCAAACGGTCAGCGCACTGCGATAATCGCGGTTGCGGTCCAAGGTCCCTGCGCCCAACGCCAGCGCGGTGCACAACACCAGCACCGATCCGGTTAGGACGACCCGCTTACCAGCACCCAATATATTGACCAAGCCATGATAAGCCGCAAGCAATACCAAGATCAGCGGACCAGCCGACGCCAGATAAACCCGGCGCTCAGCAGCCCACTCCTCGACAATGGGTACAACACTCGAAGAGGGGGCCAAGAGCACAAAAAACCAAACGCCCGGATAAGCCAGGCGCGGATAGCGAACCAGCCCCCACCCGCAACAAAGCAAAAGCGCTACCACCAATAGCACTTGCCAGGCCACGTCGAGTAAGGTCAGCACCTTGGGCGGACCATAGTCGAGCAGCAGCGGATGCGGCCAGACCATCAACCGCAAATAGTGGGTAATTGCCACGCACTGGTTCAGCGCATATTGCCAAACACCCACGCGCTCGAAACCAACGCTATCGCCGTGCGGGTCGCCCCAGAGCAAAAACAGCAGCAGCAACAAGGGCGCACCAAACCCGAGATAATAATAACGACGCTCATGCCAGGATTGCGACCAAGAGTCGCTGCGGTATACCCGGTCGTATAGCGCGATCGCAAATGGGGCGGTAACGACGATCTCTTTGCTGGCCACGCCCAGCGCGCAGAACAAAATCGAGGCGACATACCAACCCCGGCGCCGCGAATCGATGCCCCTGATTGCACCATAGAGTGCCAACAGATAAAAAAGACTAGCCAACGACTCCCGCCGTTGGATGATATAATTGACGCATTGGCTGTGCAAGGGGTGGACCAGCCACAATAGCGCGCATGAAAACGCCAACCCCACTGCCGCAGCATGCTCAGGGTGCAACGTCCGCCGCACTACGCCGTAGAGCGCCAAACCGCAGAGCATATGCACCGCGAGATTAAATAGCCGATACCCGGGCACATCTAGCCCGCCAATCGCATAATTGAGCGCCAGGGTGAAACTGGCCACCGGGCGGCTATTGACCGCCTCGTGCACATCGTCCGTCGGCAGCATCCAGTCGGGAGGCCACAAGCTGCGGATATCGGGGTTGGTGGAGATAGAATGGAGATCGTCGTAGATGAATTCGCCATTAAAGCTATTGGCGTAGACGATACAGCCGACGACCAGCAATAAGAGCGGCGCGTAGCGGCTGTACTGGGTCTGGTCTTTTCCTGCGAGGTCAGACATTTTGTATATAGAAAAAAAGGATTTAATGACGAGTGGCCATACCCATTAGCAGTATGGGCATAATTAATATAGTTCGAACGAACGAAACGGACACAACACAAAGTGGGACGGTATAGCCTTGATTACTCAGTCCGTTTACCGTACCCTAGCGCCGTTCGCTCATTTTACTTTTTGACCCGGTAGGAGTCCACCTTGCACGTTGCCGTCACCGGAGCCGCCGGCCGCCTAGGCCGCGCCCTCTTGCCCAAGCTCGCCGCCCAACACCAGGTCCTAGCCACCGATCTCATCGCCCATCCAGGCGACCCGCCGATTGAAGTTTGCAATGTTTTCGATCCGGTTGCCACCAATGCACTCTGCGCCACAGTCGATGCGGTCGTTCATTTGGCGGCAGCTACCTGGCGCAATGATCTTTCCCCGCGCGAAAACGAGACGCTTATTTTCGATACCCGCCTCAAGGGCACCCATAATATCCTACAGGCGGCGCAACAAACCGGAGTCAAACGTGTCATTCAGATCAGCGACCTCTGCGTCTTCTCCGGCTACGAAGACGATATCATGGTCTCAGAAGACTTTATACCCCGGCCCGCAACAGAGGCCCATCCGCTCTCGATCTATATGAGCGAACTGATCGGCCGAGAATATGCCCGCCTCTCGCCCGGCCTGGTGCTGACCTTGCGACTAGGCCGACTCGTCGACCCGCAAACGCTCGACGCCAGCGCGCGATTCACCGACGGATGGCTCGCCATAGACGACGCCGTCGATGCCATCCTGCACGGCCTAGAGCAAGAACATCTTAACAGCCTAGAGCGCAAACGTTTTAACGGTATGGGCGAATGGGGCATCTACAACCTCGCCGCCGACGTACCAGACAACCGCTACTCGTTGCTCAAGATCCAGTCTGATAACTACGGTTTTTTTCCTCGCGAAGATTTCGCCGCCTGGCGGGAGGTCTAAATTGAATGTGTTAGTCACCGGTGCCGCCGGTTATATCGGCCGCATCGTCGCGCGCGACCTGGCACAGCACCATCAGGTCCGTGGCGTCGATATGCGACCGATGTCCGCGTTAAAAGACCACCGCGTCATCGACCTCAACGACTACGACGAAATCTACGACGCCTTAGAGGGCATGGACGCCATCGCGCATTTGGCTTGGCCGATGCGTCCCTACGAGGGCTACGCGCCAACCGACGGCACGGAGATGGGCGCCGGGGTGCGCGGCCTTTTTCACTTACTGCAAGCCGCACTCGCCCGCGGAATAGAGCGCATAGTATTCCAAAGCACCATCAATATCACCGCGCCCAGTTGGGACAATTGGCGCTTGATCGAAGCAGAGTCGCCCAGGCCGGGAAGCCACGGCTATACGCTCGGCAAAATGCTGGCCGAAGAACTCTGCCAGACCTTCACACGCCAACACCCGATCACCATCGCCGTGATCCGTTTCGGCGGGGTCTTTACTTTAGAGGAAGAGGGCTTCGAAAATGCCGCGCCCGACCTGCATCCCATCCCCTCTTCTTGTGTCGAACGTCGCGATACCGCGCAAGCCTACCACCTGGCCCTGAGCAAGCCGCTGCCTGGCCGCTACGAAGTCTTCCACATCTTCCACGAGCGGCCAGGCGAACGTTTCCCCATCAACAAGGCCCGCGACATTTTAGGCTTCCGCCCCCAATACAACGAAGAGCAGCTTTGGCGGCGCGGCGGCGTATCTAGCCGAGAGCGCAAAGAATAATTTCCAGCCAAAACTGGCGATCAGCGCTTGAGAATTCCCCCGTTAACATCGAGCGTAGTCCCGGTGATATAGTCGGCCATCGATGATGCCAAAAAGAGCGCCGCGTAAGCGATCTCCTCCGGTTCGCCTAATCGCCCCAAGGGAATCATCGCCGTCACCTTCTCGCGCTGTTGCGGCGTCAGCAACTCTGGATCGGCGTCGATCTGACCGGGCGCAATGGCATTAACGGTGATATTGTGCGCGGCCAGGTCGCGGGCCAATGTCTTGGTCATCGCCGCCAAGCCGCCCTTTGAAGCCGTATAATGCACCCCGCCCGATACACCGCCGGTCTGGGCGCTGACCGAAGTGATATTGACAATCCGCCCGCACTGCTGCTTTTCCATAATTGGCGCGACCGCACGACTGCACAGATAAGCCCCTGTTAGATTTGCGCCGATCACCTTGTCCCAAGCGGCGGGCTCAATTTCGTGCAGAGGCCCAAAATCGATCAGCCCCGCATTATTGACCAATACGTCCACGCGCCCCCACTCGGCGACGACGGTCTCTATGGCTTGATTGACTTCCGCTTCCACCGCCACGTCGACAGACAGCACAAGCGCTTCCCCACCGACGGCGCACACCTCACCCGCTACTTCTTCCAACTTATCCGCCGATCGCGCAGCAAGCGCCACCTTCGCCCCCGCCCGCGCAAAAACCAGCGCGATCGCCCGCCCGATGCCCCGGCTGGCCCCGGTGACCAAAACCACCTTATCCGAAAAATCTACTAAGCCGCTAAGATGTTCCATCTCATCACTCCTATTTAGGATACCCGTTCGAACTGCTTATGATACATCGCAGCCACGTGGGCGACAATGGACTTCGGTTGCGGCATAACAAAGGATCATTCACTTTCCCCACAGCTTATTGACCTAAATAGGTGCACTCCTGAGCCGACAAAGGACACCCCATGAGCACCCGCCCAAAAATCGCCGCCCTCGTCTCGACCTACCACAAGTACGCGCACGCCCAGCATATTTGCGACCGTTTCCTAGAAGGCTATGGCTGGAACGGCCGTCACCACCGTCCCGAAATGGACCTCGTCTCACTCTATGTCGACCAAGTCGACGAGGAGCGCGATGTCAGCCGCGAACGCGCCGGGCGTTTCCCCCAGCTCGACATCTACCCGAGCATCGCCGACGCGTTGACCTTGGGCGGCTCGGATCTCGCGGTCGATGGCGTCTTGCTGATCGCCGAGCACGGCGACTACCCGGTAAACGAAAAACAACAGACCCTGTGGCCACGCTACGAATTCTTCCAACAAATGGCATCGGTCTTTCGCACCACCGGCAAAAGCGCGCCGGTCTTCAACGACAAGCATCTATCCTGGAGCTGGGATTACGCCAAAACAATGTATGACACCTCGCGCGAATTGGGCTTCCCCTTTATGGCCGGCTCGTCGCTACCCGTCACCTGGCGCACGCCTTCGCTCGATATGCCCTTAGGGGCCGAGGTTGAAGAGGCGATGTGCATCGCCTGCGGCTGGAACGACGGCGGCGACTTCCACTCCTATGAGACAATCCAAGGCATGGTCGAAAGACGGCAGGGCGGCGAAGCCGGGGTCCGCTGGATCAAGGCCTATCACGGCGACAAGTTCTGGCAGGCCCACGCCGACGGCGTCTGGTCACGCGAGCTTTTTGAGGCCTGTCTCTGCCGCAGCCACCAACTCGCGCCGGCCCGGCCCGGTTTCAACAGCCACTTTCCCTCAATCGACGAAATGCGCGCCAAGGTCGAAAGCCCCTGGGCCTACCAATACGAACACCTCGACGGTCTCAAGTCGACGATGATCACCCTCAACGGCCTGGTCGGCGACTTCTGCTTCGCCGCACGCCTCAAAGACCGCGACGAGCCGCTTTCGACCCAGATGTATCTACCAATGCCGCCGGCCCATACCACGCTCGCCAATTTCTTTTCGCCACAAGTCAATAATATCGAGCAGATGTTTTTAAGCGGCCAACCTTCCTACCCGATCGAACGCACCTTACTGACGACCGGCCTGACCACCGCCGGCGTCGAGAGCACCTACCAGGACCAGGTGAAAATTGAGACCCCCCACCTCGACATCGCCTATCAGCCCAATCCCGCATCGACCTACTGGCGCACCTGAGGGATCTGCGCATGGAAAACTCCCGAAAAAGATCGTGGCCAATATGCGCCAAGCCTTCGGCGACGGCTACCTGCACCTGCCCACCGACCCCGGACTGGGCATCGAGCTCAACCGCAAGCGAATAGAAGGCTTGTTGGCCGAAGGTGAGTCATATTGGGAGGAGTGAATTGCTCTATTGCAGCTAGACAAACAACGCTCGTTTTACAGCCGTACACACATGGCTTTTCTTATTTCTCAATAAACCGTCACCAGGCTATTGCGGCCAGTACATCGCCAGCATCGCATGGGCTGCATCGACAAAGGTACCGTGCGCGGCAATTGCGAAATGCCGACGGCAAAGTCCCCTGTAAAAAATAGAACCGACCAATGGAATAATAAGACAGGGATTCGGCCTTCTTCAGATGGGAATAACTCACCGCACCTAATGCCAAAAGCACGACGCCGTAGAAGGCATAGCCCCCGGTCGCGCACTAGCGCACTAGCGCTTGGCCGATCTTCTGCAAACCCCAGGCCAAAAGCAGCAAAGAGCCGGCCGAGGCCATATAGAGATGGCGGGAAGGACCGTGCACTAGGTGGATGTGGATCTGCTCTGAGATCATGATAAACGGGGCCAACGAAAGCGGGATCCATATCGCCCAGTCGGCCAGCAAACCCCGGTGCCGGTAGAGCAAATACCCCAAGCCCGCCAACACCATAACCGCCGCCTGGTGTGATGCCGTGCCCAATAACAAACACGCGCCCGGATCATTGCCCCAGGCCAGATAGCCTAGGTAGCGGGCGATCTCCGTGATCGGGCGACCCGGGGAATTGAATTCCTTTGCCGCCGACTTAAAAAATAACCCAGACCATCCGCTTTGAGATGGTCGCGGAAGATCTCATCTTCATGGGTATCGAGCAAAAGATTCCCAAACTGCCGAATGTCACGACGGTCAGCAGGGCGACCAGCGCGATATAGACCGACCAGGTCCGGCGGTCGTCAGCTATAAACCGCATCCCGATACTACACTCCTTTGATCGCGAACTCCGCCACCACCGGCAAGTGGTCCGAGTGCACCCACAACCCCTTCACCTGCGGCCCGTCGTCACGAAAGCCCGCAGCACGCACCACCATCGCGTGCTGTACACTTGGCGCGAGCGCCGCGCTGGCGTAAATATGATCGATCCGCCAATCCTTGACCCCCACCGTATCTATCGTCAACTGCACGCCGCCGCCGACCTCTTCCATCGCATTGATAAAACCCAAACCCTTGAGATGCTCGTGCACACATTCCTCAACATCGCAGTTAAAATCCCCCACGACGAGCGCCCGCTCCGTCACCGCCATTAACTCTTCCACACGCTCCTTGAGCAAATCCGCCTCCCGCGCCCGCATTGCTACATCCCCCGGATGCAAATGGATCACCACCACCCACACCTGCTCCCCGTCCATATCCAACAACGCCGCCCCCGCCGTCCGGCTAAAGGGCACAAGTTCCACCGTCGGATCAAAATGGCTAAAGGTCCGCGACTGCAAAATCGGATAGCGTGAGAGCACATGCCCGGGAAAAGCCGTCGGCGAAGCAAAGGTCGCCAGATGGCAGTCGAGCCTCTGTGCGATCTTTTTCATCATCGGCGCCGTCACGCCTTCTTCTATCCCGATAATGTCGGCGTCCAACTCGGCAAAAACCTTCACAAAGTGATCAATGCGATCCTCACTACCCAACTCCCCCATAGCCCGCGAAGCCTCTTGCGCCGGATAACCCTGTAAACCGTATACATTATATGTGACAATGCGCATATACGAACCTTCTATTGAAAATTGGACCTTTGTCGATGGATGATTTTCCACTACTTAGGATATTAGCAACCTTATCGATGTCTACTTATCCTTAATCTTCACCATTAAATTCAGTGCTGCCAGAGGTGGGATGGAGGGTATATCCATAGCGGATTGTAAGGGCGATTTTCAGGACAGCAACATCGGGTCTACCCCCTCGGAGTGGCCCAAGGACGGGCCACGAGAATGAGCGATATACCCTCCATCCCAACCGTCCCACCACGCCAGCACTACCCAAAGCCAACTCCTCCACCCAAATATTCCGATAACAGACCAAATCCCCGTGGTCCTGTAACAACAACGGCCCCGCCTCATCAATTGCCTCATCAATTGCCGCTCCCGTAACCCCGGGCAGTTCGACATTATTGTGTATTACCTGCCCATTTTGTAATACCGTCAACCGCGGTCCTGCGTCCCCGTCCCGTGGCCCGCGAAAAAACACATCGTAGCTCTGCCATTCCGTCGGCGGCTTGCAAGCATTGACCAATGGCGCGCATTGATTGTAGATCGCACCGCAATCGCCCATGCCCGGGATATCGAGTCCATAGGAGTCGAGCACCTGAATCTCGTAGCGCCCTTGCAGAAAGACACCGCTATTGCCCTTGGCCTGACCACTGGCCTCGGGCATATCGGGGCAACGAAACTCCAGATGCATATAGAAATCATTAAAGCGCTGCCGCGACATAATATCGCCGGTCTTTGGCACAACATGCATGACCTCGTCTGCGACCTTCCACCCGGCGGGCTGCCCGTCGCGAGTGGTCCAATTGCTCAAGTCGGCGCCGTTGAAAAGACGAGTAGCGTGGGCGGATGGGGCGAGTTCGAACGTATCCATGAGAACCTCTTTATCTTACTAATGCGCAAATCAAGTAGGTGAAATAAAAATGACTCGACCTGTTCGGCTCAACCCTGCGCCGGCTCCAGCCCCAACAACAGCAACATAAACGTTTTGTGCCAGTAGGCGGTATTGACATAGGGATTTTTCTCCGACGGCCAATTTTTCCAATAGGTCTGGTTATGCGGTATCCGATGGTAAAACTGCAAGAGCGGTACCGCCGGTAAGTTGGGCAACCAGACGCCCAAGGCCTGGTGGAAAAGCGCCGCCAATTCCGGGTCGGCGGGATCGGTTTTGCCCATCTCGTCGACGACCCGGTCAAATTCTTCGTTCTGCCACCGCCAGAAATACGGCGTTGGCGTTCCTGTCGGTTGCACGAATTGGCTGTGGTAGAGCCTGAGCGTGAAGTAAGGATCGCGCACGCTGCCGCCATGACCAAAAATAAAGGCCTGGGCGTGGCCCGAACTCATCCGCGTGTAGGCGTCCGAGGTGCTTCTGAAGCTCGCGTCGAAACCGGCCTGGCGCAGTTGCTCGACGAGCACCGGCGTGAAGTCCATCATAAACGCGAAGATATCAATGACGATCTTGAAACGCTCGCCGCCCTTGGCCCAAAAACCGTCCTCGTCCTTAGCCCACCCCTTGCGCCGCATGATCTCGGCCGTCTTCTCCCTATTGAAGCTGTCGACTGGATAGCGTTGCAAAAGCTCTTTGGTCGTATCGGTGTACTTTTTTAGCACCGGAAAATCAGGAAAGGGCAACACCGTAAAGTCGCCCGCGTTCTGCATACCGATTTCAACTAATTGTTGACGGTTTATCGCGTGGTTTATCGCCCAGCGAATCTCCGGGTCATTAAAGGGCTCTTCGAGATTGTTAAAACCCAACGAGACCGGCCACCAATCTAGATAACCATAGGGTGGCTCCCTATCGCTCCAAGTCGTGATGTTGGGGTTGTGATCGAGGATCGTGCGCACATTGGCCGGCAATAACGTACCGCAAATATCGAGATCGTTGGCGAGCATATTCTGCACCCGCTTGGACTCTTCCCTACGCGGCAAAAAGATAACGCGCTCAACCTTGGGCAAGGCATGAAAGCCGGTCTTGACCGCCCACCAATCTTCACGCACGTCGTAAAACCGTTGCTCAGGCGTCGACAGCACCATGCGATAGGGTCCGGAAACTACCGGCCAACCGCGCGCCACATCCAAATTCTTAAACGTCTTGGCGTCCTGGCTCTCCCAGATGTGTTTGGGCACGATGGGAATGCCATTGTCGAAGTTGTGCGTAAAATAGGAAAATACAAAACGTGGGTTGGGCGCCTTGAGCTTAATGTGCGCCGTCAGGCTGTCCACGGCTACGGCCTTGTCGACCCACTTGTCCATATCCACCGAGAAGAGCAACTCCGGCGCATTGGCCTTGAGCATATTGACGGTAAACACCAGATCGTGCGCCGTCCACGGCATGCCGTCGCTCCACTCGACACCGGGCCGGATCTTGATCTCAATCTCGGTATGGGCCGCGTTGTAGCTGTGGCTCTCGGCGATCCACGGAGTGATCTCGCCGTTTTCGCTATAGGCGTTGTAAAAATAAAGCGGTTCGTAAAGAAAATTAAAACCGGTCGTCGAGGTTGCTCCCGGCAGGTAGGGATGCAACGAATCAAAGTCCCCGAATTGCCCGGCGCAGACATCGTGCAGGCAATCCGAAACAAAGGTCCGATTGCGCGGCACCTGTTTCAAACTACCACCGCTCGGCGCCCCTACCCCCTCCTCTGAGCCACCACAAGCGCCCAAGACTAGCACACTCAACAAGACCAATAAACGATTTATCATTCCTTTACATCCCATTTATGCGCGTTGATTACAGAAATAACGGAGAGTCTCTTGAGGGTGTCCTCGTGAGCGGGTTGCAACATCGGATCAGACCGCCCCTCAAAGCCCGACAGAGGTGTCGGATGAGAATGAGCGCGAGGGCTCCTCAAACGACCTATTCACCGGCAACATCGACCCTACAACGCCACAGATCCTACAACAATTCCATCGTCCCATCAAACAAAAACCCCGCCAAATATCAATCTGGCAGGGTCTTACGCAAAAATCTGTCGCTTTATTCTACGGTCTCTCAATCGGGTGCGTCGTCCCTTATGCGATCAGATCAATCTGGGATGCCGATCCGCCGCCGGAGGGCGGCGGTTGCACCTGTTGCACCGTGTCGATCAGGCTCATCGCCGCCTGGGCCTGGGCGTCCAGGCCCTTTTTGACCGCGCTGATCGACATCGCATTCTGCGTGCGAACCTGGCTCATGTCCGTCCATCGATATTTCCCTCGGTCTAATGCTGCGTGCAATGGTACTTATCGGCAACAACCCCCCATAACTTGAATGGTCACAAGATCACGCCGGCTTGACGCAATCTCCGGCGCGGAATATCATTCGCACGTCCCTCTTTTCACAAAAACATAAAGGCTTTGTATGGAAACGTCTCTTGCAGGGAAAATCGCCCTGGTCACCGGCGGCAACTCCGGCATCGGCCGCGCCGCCGCGGTGGCCTTGGCGGAGCACGGGGCCACCGTGATAGTCTCGGCGCGCCGACAAAACGAGGGCGAAGCGGTCGTTGAGCAAATCCGCACTGCAGGCGGCCAAGCCGAATTCGTGCAGAACGACGTAGCTCAAGCTCGCCAGGTCGAGGATCTGGTAGAGGACATCGTCGAACGGCACGGCCGTCTCGACTGCGCCTTTAACAACGCCGGCACATTTAAAGGCGGGCCCGTGCACGAAATGAGCGAGGAGGACTGGGACGAGGTCTGTAATATCAACCTCAAAGGCGTTTGGCTCTGCATGAAATACCAGGTGGCGCAAATGCTGCAACAAGGCGGCGGCGTCATCGTCAACAATTCCTCCATCTACGGCATATCTGCAGACGCCAACGCCTCGGCCTATTGCGCCTCCAAACACGGTGTCTCGGGGCTGACGCGTTCGGTCGCGCTGGAAGTAGCCGACAAAAACATCCGCGTCAACGCCGTCTGCCCGGGGTTTACCCGCACGCCGATGACGGCCGCCGCACTCGACGACGAGGTCGACGGGGCACGAATTATGAGCCTGTCGCCTATGAAGAGAGCGGGCCAACCCGCCGAAATCGCCGCCGCGGTGGTGTGGATGTGCTCGGACGCGGCGTCTTTCGTCACCGGACAGACGCTATCGGTCGACGGCGGAGTAATCGCCGGTCTGACACCGAGTCATTAAAAACCGTTATGCAACTGCGAGAAGTCAAAACCGATAAGGGTTGGAAGGTTGAAATCGTCACGGACGAACGATCCATCGCCCGTCTGTGGATCGTCGACCGACAGATGCGCATCGGACCATGCCCCGTTTTTACAGGGGGCATCGCCGGTGTCGGCACCGACAGCGAATACCGCAACCAAGGTCTGTCGCGCCAGGTTATCGACGCTGCGGTCGAGCTGATGCGGCGCGAGGGTTACGACGCTGCGATGCTTTTTGGCATCAAAGATTTCTACCACAAATTCGGCTTTGCCACCTGCTTCCCCGAAAGGCTGCTCTACCTAGAGGTGCGCGACGCCGAGCGGGCGAAAAAACAACTCGCCGTCCGCGCCATGCGCCAAGCAGACCTACCGCAGATTGCCCGCCTCTATAATCGCGATCACGCCGAACGCACCGCCTCCATTGTCCGCGACCGCGCGTGGAGCGGTTTTCCGATGGGTTCTGATTTCGAAATAGACACCGATACCAAGGTCGTGCTCGACAAACGGGGAAAGGTCTGCGGCTATATCGTCTGCGACAAGGACGACGAGCGTTGTCGCACAGCCGAAATCGGCGGACAGGGCGATGCCGTCTTCAGCACTATTCTACACTATCTCGCCCAACGCGCAGTGCAATTGCGACGAGAGGAGATTTCACTCAGTATAGCGGTCGACCACCCCTTCGCCCGCTACTGCCGCCCATTCGGCTGCCGCGACCAGACCCGCTTTCAGCGCAACTGTGGACCGATGGGGCGCATTATCAACCTGTTACCTTTCTTCGCCAAGATCCTGCCCCTGCTCGCCGAGCGCTGGGGCCAGCAAGACCGCGATCGCACCTTGGCGTTGCGGGCGGATATCGGCACTTGCGCACTGAACTGGAAACGCGGCAGGCTAACGACTAGTGACTCCGCGGCAAAAGGCGCGTTGAGCGTTCGCGTCGAGCAAGACGCGCTTATGCTATTAGCCATGGGCTACCAGACCGCCGACGACCTACAGACGCAAGGTAAACTGAAAGCCGACAAAGCTACGCTGGCCCTATTATCGCGGCTCTTTCCCTTGCAAACCGCCCATATGTCCTGGCCGGATCGCTTTTAAATTTCTCTTCATCTTAATCTAACGGAGCACACCATTGGCTAAAAAAATTAAAATCGGCATCATCGGCTTGGGCTGGCCCGGACGCGAACACCTAAAAGGCTACAAACAGTGCGCCGATGCCGAGGTCGTCGCCCTCTGCGATATGAATACCGAGCTGGCCGGGCAACAAGCTAAAGAACACGATATCGCCCACCTCTTCACCGATCACAAGCAAATGTTCAAAGAGATCGACCTCGACGCGGTCAGCGTCTGCCTGCCGAACTTCCTGCACGCCCCGATCACTCTCGACGCGCTAAAGGCGGGCAAGCATGTGATCTGTGAAAAGCCGCCCGCCCTCGATGCCAAGCAGGCGCGCAAGATGGCCGATACGGCCAAGAAAAACAAATTGACGCTGATGTACGCGCTTTGCTTGCGCTTCGGTGGGGCCGCCAAATTGGCCAAAGACTATATCGAGCAGGGCGAGCTCGGCGAGATCTATTATGGCCGCGCCGTCTACCACCGCCGCCGCGGCATTCCCATGGGCTCCGGCTCGTGGTTCGTCGACAAAAAGCGCAGCGGCGGCGGCGCGCTGATCGATATCGGCGTGCACGCGCTCGACTCGGCCTGGTGGTTGATGGGTTGCCCAAAACCGGTCTCCGTCTCGGGCAGCGCCTACCAGAAATTCAAACGCGTCTTGCCCAAGGGCGCGCACTTCGACGTCGACGACTCGGCTTTCGCGCTGATCAAATTCGCCAATGGCGCAACGCTAAACCTCGAATGCAGTTGGGCGCTCAACCTACCCGGCGGCAGTGTAATGCAGATTGCCGGTACTCTCGGCGGTCTCGAGCTCAACCCATTGAAAATTTACCAGGAGCGCAAAGGCGTCGCCGTCGACATCACCCCCGAGGTACCCAACCTCGACGCTTTCGCCGGGCAGACCGGGCATTTCATCGAGTGCATACAGAAGCGCAAAACGCCCTTGATGTCGGGCGAGCAAGGTGTGCAACTGATGCAAATATTGGACGCCATCTACAAATCTTCGGCGACGGGGAAAGAGGTTCGGATTAGCTAGCGACTAAGAATAACAAAGCATTTTTAAGATTTCGGAACCCAACCGTTCGCTTGGGCGTTGAATCTATGCAGGTCGAACCGGTCTTCGATCTGCATCCCTCCCTTGCGGCAAGAGGCGCTTCTCCTTGGGGCGCGCCTCTTGCCGTTATTCTTTTGTCTGATTCACTGTGCGCTTTATCCCGCAATCGCTTCTCTGCATTTACCGCATCCTCGTTGCTCGGCACATTTTTCACACAGCTATCACCCGACAACCCTTCTCCTCCTATATATAGATAGAACGTATGCGCGAGCACGCGCCCGATTATATGCATACGCTTGACCCATGTCTTGAATAAGTTTATTTATTATCATATATAATCAAATATAACACCCTTTTAAAGGCCCTAAAACGCGCGCTAAGCAATTTTGCACATAAAAGGGGTTGGCTCTCGTTTGTGGGTTTGTACGACGCCTCAAAGGCCGTTTCTGGCTACTACAGGGGCAAATCTGCGAGATAACTTGTGAAAATAGTCTCTTACATTGAAGCTGGGAGTCAACGATTTGGCCAAAGAACTCGCTTGTTGGGCACAATATCCCGATTTTATGACTGTGACGCAGGCGCAGGTTTTACTCAATGTGGGGCGCGCTACGATTTATCGCTGGATTGAAGCGGGGACTTTGCCGGGAGCAATACAGATTGGCGATACTTGGCGGATTAGCCGCGAAATGCTCAAGCGGTATGTGGAGGGGCATATGACGCGGGGTTGAAATCATAAGAGAGGGGTGGTGCGAAATAAATGTCGCACTGGAGAACCGCTCATGAAAGGGCGTAGCACCGACGAGAATCCGGTTTTGCGGCAAGTCGATGGTGTTAAAACGGCTCATTCCATTTGCCCCGCTCGCGGTCAATGGGGAGCATGCTCCTGATTGTTGCAGCTTGACTGGTGACCTGCCCGCCTTAAATAATGGTCCGCTCCAATACGGCTAAGGCCTGGATAGTCAAGCATTTGCGACTATATTCATTGAGTCGTGTTCCTCGCCTGCTGTAGATTTAACCGCATGAAGATTACCGCTTATAATCCTTATACGCGAAAAAGATCGCTCAAACCAACGAGATCTCGAACGTAAAAAAGTTCAATCGACAAGATGCGTCTGCCATATTTTTAAATGTTAGCCAACTTAACAGATTGAGTAACCTTGGGATACAACAATCTAAAATCATGCGTCTTGGATCTAGAACGGAACGGGCATCTTGTCCGCGTTCAGGAGGAGATGGATCCCCATTTAGAAATGGCTGAAATTCAGCGCCGCGTATATGAGGCACAAGGTCCGGCCATTTATTTTGAGCGAGTAAAAGGCAGCCCTTTCCCGGCGGTTTGTAACCTGTTTGGGACTATGGAACGCAGCCGGTTTATGTTTCGCGACACGCTGCGAGCGATGCAAAAAATCATGGAGCTCAAGGCCGATCCCTCGGCCCTGATGAAAAAACCGTTCGCCTACCTGGGCCTGCCTTGGGTCGGCGTGCAAGCCTTGCCGCGCAAGGCGAGGCTTGGCGCGCCGATCCTCTACGGAAAAACCACCATTAGCGCACTACCTCAGATCAAATCTTGGCCCGATGACGGTGGCCCTTTTATTACCCTGCCACAAGTGTATACCGAGCACCCCAATTCGCCTAGTCCCATGCAATCTAACGTCGGTATGTACCGCATTCAGTTGGGGGGCAACAAATATGTAGCCGACCAGCAAATCGGGATGCATTATCAGATTCATCGAGGCATCGGCGTTCATCACCATGCCGCGCTGGAAAAAAGCGAAGACCTGCGGGTGAGCATCTTCGTAGGCGGGCCCCCCTCCCACACCTTTGGGGCGGTAATGCCCCTTCCGGAAGGGCTGGCTGAAGTGATGTTTATGGGGATGTTGGGCGGTAAAGCCTGGCGCTATGTGCAGCAAAACGGTCATACCTTGTCGGCAGATGCTGATTTTTGCATCGTGGGCAAGGTCTCCCATACAACGTTACCGGAAGGCCCCTTTGGCGACCACTTGGGATATTATAGTCTGGCGCACGATTTTCCGGTACTAGAAGTAGAAGCGGTCTACCATCGCAAAGATGCCATATGGCCTTTTACCGTGGTCGGCCGGCCGCCCCAGGAAGATACTAGTTTCGGGCAATTGATCCACGAGATCACCGAGCCGGTGGTGCCGAGTGAGATCGCCGGCCTACATGCAATGCACGCCGTGGATGCAGCCGGCGTTCACCCATTGCTGCTTGCTATTGGCAGTGAGCGCTACGTCCCCTATGGCGAGCGCAAACCGCAAGAGATTCTCACCATCGCCAATGCGATTTTAGGCTTTAGCCAGGCATCATTGGCCAAGTATCTGATGATTATTGCGAAAGAAGACAATCCCCAGCTGGATATCCACCACATCGATGTATTTATGGCGCATCTGCTGGAGCGTGTCGATTGGACCCGAGACCTCCATTTTCAAACTCGAACCACTATGGACACACTAGATTATTCGGGCAGTGGGTTTAATGAAGGGTCCAAAGTGGTCATCGCAGCTGCAGGCACAAAACGCAGAGATCTAGCCTCTGAGCTGCCGAGAGAGATGAAACTTCCGCAGGGATTCAGTAACCCAAGCGTCTGTCTTCCTGGGATCATCGCGGTGCAAGCGCCTCGCTTCAGCGACCGAAAAGTCGCTGAAGATCAAGCAAATGCATTTTGCAGATACCTAAAAGAGGCCGGCTTCGCCAACGGATATCCCTTACTGATATTGGTAGATGATGCGGAATTTGCCGCCGCAAAACTGAATAATTTTCTGTGGACTACTTTTACGCGCTCCAATCCCTCTCACGATATTTATGGAGTGGATAGTTTCACCGAGTACAAGCATTGGGGTTGCCATGGCCCGTTGGTGATCGATGCCCGGATCAAGCCGCACCATGCCCCCCCTCTGGTAGAGGACGCAAAGGTTACAGCCCGGGTAGATCAACTTGCCGTTAAAGGAAGGCCCCTACACGGTATTATTTGATATCGATCAGCACAGCGGTAGAACGTTACATGCAAGCGCATGCTGGATGACCCAACCACTTCGACCCGACATATCGAGCACAAAGGGTGCCGGCCACTATGATTTATATTGAGGAGATACTCACGATGGAAACACATATCCCACTCATTAGTACCCGAACAAAGGGCCCGTTGGGGCTCGCTCACCTTCCGAGGCTATGGCTGAAAATGCGTCTGTCGGCAAAGGGAACATTGGCCGATGGATACCGATCGGGCAAAGGCGGGTTTGATGGCGCACTACTCGAAGCTCTGGGAATCGATTCGACCGCCGTTGTCGCCTTCGTAAACGAGGCGCAGCCGAGCTACCTGGCGTTCGAGGCCTGGGTAAAGGAAAATGCAAAACTGGCAAGCCTGACGCCGGAGGCAATCGACCAGTTTAATCAGCGCATCCTCTCATTCCCCAAGCCGGAGCCCGGCCGAAGCGAAATGCTTGAGAGTCTTGGGTTTCCCCCATCTGACACAGAGTGGCTCGGTACCGACCTCAACGATCTCGACGACTGGCATGGCTTTCATCTGGCGTTGCTCGATGAGTAGACTATCTGTCAACGGTATTATATCGTCGAAACAACCCGTAATGGCCTGCAATTGCTTGCGTTGCTCATCACTGGGAGGTAACTTGCTCATAACGGCGTGATCTCCTTCCTGCCCATCGTGAGCGTGTGATATTTGGCTATCTGGAAGATAATTCACGCCGTTGCTTTATACAGCTAATTTAGGACATCACCCCTGTGATCCGACAAGGAGACTAAGCACAAGTGGGTGCTGTTGGTGTTGGAGGTGGCAAAGCGGGTAGGCGTTGAAACGGCGCTTCTGGCTACAGAGGATAAAAAGGCGACGCCGTGAGCATAGATCAGGGTTTTTTGTAATTAATATAGATCTACCAACTCCTGTAGTCGGATATCGACACCCAACAAGGAACGCGCACGATGAACTCAGACCAGGATTATGGCTTTGACGTAGCGGGCTTCATCCATCTGCCCCAGGTACTTACCGCAGAGGAAATGCAAGCCTGTGCCCAGGCTATCGACGCCGTCGGTCGGGATGAGGGCATGCTCGAGTGGCCCGCGCCGTGGGGCGAGGCGTTTCGCCGGCTGCAAGAGCACCCGGTACTGCAGGAGATCCTCGCTGCGCTCTGCGGGCCCGACTTCGTCCTGGATTGCCCGCCGTCGCTAGCCGCTGCCCGCGCCGACGCAACGGTCAGGGTACCGTTGTCGGCGGGCGATCCCGAACGCAACCGCCGGCTGCGCTATGTCAACTATGCCCAGGTACGTATCAGCCACGGCGTGCGTGTGGTGTGGGCGCTGGCGCCCTCGACGCCGGAGGAAGGGGGCTTGGTACTGGTGCCGGCCAGCCATAATAGAAAGATGGAACCACCGGCAGACTTTCTCAGCGGCGCGGAAAATCTGGAGATGACAGAGGAGCTGGAACTGCAGGCCGGGGATCTGTTGGTCTGCGCCGCGACGTTGCTGCACGGCGTGCGCGGTCGTCCGGGGCAATTAGTCGTAAGCGAATATATCAGCGCGCGCGCAATGCCTACCGTCGGCTACCCCGAGATTGTACCGCCGCAATGGGCTACAGAGCTCAGGCCCGAGCAGCAGGCCGTGGTCGGAAGAATGACTTCGGGCCGCGGCGGCACGGTGCTGTCCGATGGCGAACGGGCGTGGGTGACCACGGCGGTGGAACAACCCGCCTCTGTCGAATACAACCTAGACGACGGCAGCATGCCGCATCCACATGAGCTGTGGTTCTGGGAAGTGCGCGGCTACCTGGTGCTGCGCGGGGTGATGGACGAGGCCTGGTTGGCGGCGGCCAACGGTGCCATCGACGCGGCGTTGGAGGCCCAACCCGACCTGCCAGACGGGCACCCTAACGTCCTCGAGGAAGTGCCCGAACAGGCCCTGCGCGAAAACGAGTGGGAGTGGCCGGAGGAAACCTCGGTGCGGATAAGGGGCGACATCCACCGGCCGCGGATGGGCGGACTGTACCAGCTGCCCAAACCGCACTGCGAGCCGTTTCGCAAGATGATCGCCCATCCGCCCATCGTCCAACGGCTGAATTGGATGCTCGGTTATGACTTCAGGGAATCAACCGAGCCGATGGGCTGCGTCTATCCACAAGCTACGACGGGTGGCTCGCTGCACGGACAGAATCCGGGTGGATATGCTATGATCAACGGTCGCCCTCTGGTCGAGCAGGTCAATGTGGCGTGGGCCCTGCACGACGAGGCGGCCGGTTTCGGCGACGACAGCGGGGGTTTTCTCTGCGTTCCGGGCAGTCACAAGGCGTCCTATGCCATTCCCCGGCCCTTGACGACCAGCATCGATCTGCCGCAAGTCTACAAACCGCCGCTGCAGGCCGGGGACGTCCTATTCTTCGGGGCCGTGGCACACGGCACCACCGCCTGGCGCAGTGAGCGGCAACGACGCACCGTCATTCAGTTTATGGGCTCGGGCAATGTCGCGCTGCCGCCAGGAAAAAAGTCGGTGGGTTGGCGGTGGAGCACAGACTCGAATAATCCGGCCAATAAATTGGCTGCTAAACCCTGAATATTAAAAAGCATCGTCATATCAGCCGTATAATCGAACACTGGACGCTGCCGACCGCGGACCAGGTCCTCGATCACGTCCGCCGCGCCCAACATGTCAACGACCATGCTCTTCGGCAATCACGAAGAAAAACTGGGCCTGTTTGGCGAGACCTAGTCGCAGATATGGACCGAAGATCTGCTCGGTGCCTCGCCGTGCGAGGAGGTCGCGTCTCTAGTACAACGGAACCCAGACGGATCGCTCAAGTGGCGGACCATAGAGGGCCGGCCGTACCGCACCTATCACGGCTGCATGTGCAATCCCCAATGGTTGGAAGTCATCAAGGCCATGGTGCGGAAGGGCATTGAGGTCGGGCTGGACGGTTTCAACGCGACGCATCATTACGAGCCCTTCTGCCACTGTCAGTACTGTTGTGAATATGCCCGTAGTTATCTACCCACTCGTTTCGGGGAAGAAACGCTGCAGAGCCTTTTCGGCAACGCCGATTTGCCCCAAGTAGCAGACCCATTCTCAGCCAAAGCGGATTGCCCGGCTATAACTAACGCTCTCCCGGGGAGCCGTGCTGCGGCGCAAAGAATCATTCGACGCGGTCTTCACTCAATACGGTCGGTCGCTCAAACCAGGATTACTGCTGGCTCAATGGAACCACAAATACGACTTCAGGCCCCTCGACGAGCAGCTGCTGGAGCGCGCCGATAACTACGAGGTGTTGATTCTGCCGGAAATAGAGCGGTTAAGCGCCGAAGAGGCCGAACGACTGGAGGCATTCGTCCGCCGGGGCGGTCTACTGGTGTTCACCGGCAATACCGGCCGCCTCAATGCCGACGGCGCGTCACACGGGCAGCCTTTGTTCCAAGCGTGGCGTACAGCACCGCGCGCCGGATCGGTCGGCGGTCTGGCCGCGGGTGGAGCCGGTGGACCTTCTATCTTGCCAGCGGACCCTGGCAACCGGAAACGGTCGATGCTCTGGTCGTGCACTGGATTAACTACCTGTCGGATGAAGAGGCCGCCATCGAAATACCGATCCCCATTGGCCCCGTGCTGGTCACATGCCAAATACCGGATGGGGTGCAAATGGAGCGAATAGAATGGCAATATCCGGAAATGCGGGAGCCTGTCGCGCTGGAATATGAAGCAAGCGGGGCAAAAGTCCGCTTCGCCATTCCGCGCCTTATCGCATACGGCATGAGTGTGCTGCACCTGCGCGACGAGTAATCGGCAAGTCGAATAAAACGGATTACTCGCTGATCGCCACTTGCTCGCCGTTCTACAATATTTGCGTTGCGCAGACTTTCATTATTCAATACTTCTAAGGGGACCTTAAAAAAACATAGGCCTACGATGAAAAAATCTCGCACGATCTATTTCAACGACGCCCGACATTATTACCTTTTTGTCTTCGATCCGCCGATGCGCCTGGAGGACGCGTGGCGTCCGGTGGACGAAGTGTCCGGCACTGCGGTAGACACCTTCATATACGGTGTTTCGCGGGGGGACACCGGATTGTTTTTCCCCTCCGAAGTAGGCATGCGTTTCGGCGCCGACCTGCAGCCTTTTCAAAACGCCTATGAATGGCGCAGCTGGGAAAATATGGAGAGCCTCATAGCCCGCGGGCTCGATCCCCTGACCGTGCTGATAGACCGGGCCCATGAGAAGAACATGGAATTCTTTGCCAGCTTGCGGCTGGGCAGCTACGGCGGCATGAATCCCGAACACAGCGTGGCAAATGGCGGACGAGGATTCCTGCATCCCGAGGTGAGGGATCATCAATATGCCCAACTAGTAGAGCTGGCTACGCGCTATGCCGTGGACGGAGTGGAACTGGACTTCGCCGCCGCACCGGGGGGCGATACCTTTTGCCTGTCCCCTGAAGACGCGCCGCAAGAGGTGTCGGTGCTGACGAACTTTGTGCGCGATGTGGCTGCGATGGTGCGGCAGCGGCCGGGCAATCCCGGACAGGTGGGCGTTCGGGTCTACCCTGCGCAAGAGCTGAACGAGCGCGCCGGCCTGGAAGTCGACACCTGGTTGCGCGAAGGGCTGGTGGACTTTGTGGTGCCGATGGCCTATTCCTGTTTTGTCCTCGACGCCAATATGCCGATAGACTGGATTGTCGCCGCCGCCCACGAAAAAGAGATCCCGGTCTACGGCATGCTGCAGCCCTATTACGACAACGGCCAGCGATCCAACACCAAGGTGGTACACGCCACCCCGGCTATGATGCGAGCGGCGGCCGCCAATTTCTGGCAGGCCGGGGTCGACGGGCTCTATACCTGGTTCATGCCATGGCCCCTGGGAGAGCCAGAGCGTCTGATCCTCAGCGAAATCGGCGATCCGGACCTGGTACAGGAGGGCGACAAACACTACTTCCTGCGGCGGCGCGCGGAAAATCCTGGCCGCTTCGACTATCAGGCCCATCTACCGCTGGAAATCCCCACCGCCGATCCGCAAAAGCGCTACGAGATCCCTTTCACGGTGGCAGACAACTTGGCCAACGACCGCATTCAGCACGCTCGGCTCAAACTCAATATCACCAACCTGGTCACCCCGGATCATCTCGAAGTATCGCTGAACGGAGACCTGCTGCCAGCAACGGCCTGCCGATACGACATGCGCCCCTATGATACCTATACGGGTCAGTGGCTGACGTTCGACCTGGCCGGTATGTCGCTACAGCAGGGAGCCAATATCTTGGCGATCGCCCTGAGCGAACGGCCAACCGGATTTGCAGGAAGCGTGGTAGTCGAAGATGTGGAAATAATAATTGAGTACGGCGTATTCGCCGCGGTCAGCCGCTAAAGGAGAGCCGTTTGGCCCAACCCGTAGACGCCCTGTGGACTCGGGTGATTTGCAAACAACCCGGCCGCTATATCGGCTGGCCCACTATTGCCCGCAGCAAGACGGGGGAACTGTTGGCCGTGTTCTCCGGCGACCGCGCAGAGCATATATGCCCCTGGGGTAAGACGCATCTGGTGCGCAGCAGCGACGACGGGGAGACCTGGACCCCTACAGAAATCATACGGGATTCCCCCCTTGACGACCGCGATGCCGGCATCATCGAGACCGCACGGGGCACCCTTCTCGTCAGCTGGTTCACCGCAGCTAGCTTCGAGTCGAACGCCGACTACCGCGACTACGCGGCCGCGCTCACCACGGAGACCCGAGATCGCTTTATAGGAAACTGGGTGCTGCGATCCGCAGACGGAGGCCGCTCATGGGGCCAGCCGATTCGCGTCAACGCTTCGGCGCCGCACGGGCCGGTGCAGCTGCGCGACGGCAGGATTCTGTATCTGGGCGTCGGCGTCATCAACGGCGAGCGCGCCATCGTCGCCGAAGAATCGGCGGATGACGGCCGCTCCTGGAACGTCATCGGCACCGTATCGCATCCGCCGGAAACCGCGCACCGCGGACTCGGAGAGCCGCATCTGGTAGAGACGGCCAGCGGCAAACTCATCGGGCTGTTCCGCGTCGGCGGTGAGGATCTCAGCGAGCGTTTTCTCTATCAGGCCGACAGCGATGACGGGGGCCGGACGTGGACGCCGGCGCGGGTCACGCCCATGCTCGGTTTCCCGCCGCACCTGACGCGCCTGCAGGATGATTGCCTGTTGGTAGTGTTCGGGCGCCGGCTGGCGCCGTTCGGCCAGCGAATGTGTCTCAGCAGCGACGACGGGGCCACGTGGGATGGCGCCGGCGAGCGCATTGTCCAGGCGGCGCCCAACAACGATCTGGGCTACCCAGCGGCGGTGCAACTGTCCGACGGGTCGATTATCACGGTCTACTATCAAGTCGACGAGGTCGGCGAGAAAACCTGCCTGATGGGTACTAGATGGCGGCTTTGATTCTAATCGGACTGCGTCCACGATTGGGAGTGCCGGGAAATATTAGACAATAAAGGGGCTTTTAAATGGAAAAACTCGCGCAACTCGGCACCACCGACCTGGAAATCAGCCGCCATGGGTTTGGCGCGGCTCGCATCGGCGACGGCGTCTCCCTCGATCAGATTGAAAACCTGCTCGACAGCCTCCTCGATCTCGGCATCACCTTCATCGACACCGCCGACTGCTACACCCGGAGCGAAGAGTTGATCGGCCGCTATCTCGGAGACCGCAGCGGCGAGTTTGTAATAGCCACCAAGTGCGGCTGCACCAGCGGCGGCGATGGGGAAGAGGAGTATTCCCGCGCGGTGATCGAGAAAAGCATCGACCGGTCGCTCAAACGGATGGGACTTGAGTGTCTCGATCTCGTCTTCCTGCACACCTGTTCGGCCGAGGTGCTGCGCGCCGGCGAAGCGGCGGATGCCCTGATGCGGGCGCGCGACGCGGGCAAGGTGCGCTACACCGGCTACAGTGGCGACGACGCAGACGCCCTGCAAGCGATCTCAATGGGGGTCTTCGATGCGATCCAGGTGACGTTCAATATCCTCAATCAAACCGCGCTCGACGAGGTGCTGCCCGCCGCACAGTGCGCCGGCATCGGCGTGGTCGCCAAACGGCCCATCGCCAACGCCAGGCTGCTGCCGCCCGATTCGCCCCAGTTCCACGGCGGTCCCTACTGGAATCCGGTTCGCTCGCTGTTGACGGACGAAGGGGCGTGGGACGATCCACTGGAGTGTTCTTTGCGCTTCACTCTGTCGCACCCGGTGATCACTTCGGCCATAATTGGTACGACCAACGCGCTACACGCGCGGGAGAACGCCAACCGCGCCCGCGGCGAAGCGCTCTCGCCAAAACTATTGGATGCACTCCACAAGCTGCACCCCGAGGACTGAAACCGATGCCCATTCCGCCTCGATACCAAATCATCTACAACTGGGACGGCGCGCCCCACGGATACTCGCCGGCGCCACAGTCGCGTGACGACTTTCTCGCAAAGGCCTATGCGCCCCTAAAAGACACCCAGGTCGGCGCCCTGTTCTGGAGCACCGGCGGTCAAGGGTCGCGATGGCCGAGCGAGGTGGTGGAATTTATCGGCCAAGAGCGGGTTCGCCCCTACGCAAGTGCCGGGGCATACAACAGCACCGAGAACATCCTGCAGATGTACGACCGCGGCGAGGATCCGCAAAAAGCCTTGATCGCGCGTGGACGCGAGCTCGGTCTCGATGTCTATGCCTCGGTGCGCATGAACGACAATCACTTTGGCGGCGCCCAGGTCGCCGACCTGGGCGCATTGTACAAGGCCCACCGGGTAGAGCAGTTGCGGTTCGAGCACCCGGAGTGGGTGCTGGGTGAGCGCACCTCGGAGTGGTTTGCGCTATCGTGGAATATGGCCGTGCCTCAAATCAGACAGCGCCGCTTCAACCACGTCGAAGAGATCTGCCGGCGCTATGACTGGGACGGCGTCGAACTCGACTGGCAGCGCCACGCCTTCCACTTCCCCGACGACGAAGGCTACCGGCTGCGCTACCTGCTCACTGATTTGCAACGCGCCATCCGCCGTATGACCGAGGCGCTTGGCAAAGAGCGCGGACGCCCTGTCTATCTGGCGGCGCGGGTCGCGGGGTCACTCGAGATGTGCCGCCGGATCGGCTACGACATCCCCGCGTGGATCGATGAGAGGCTCGTCGATATCCTCATTCCAGCCGGCAACGCCGTGACCGACGCCAGCGTCGATGTCGCCGGCTTCGCCGATTTGTGCGAGGGAACCGAAGTCGCCGTCTATCCCGGTTTCGACAGCAATCTCCCCGATCCTTTCGTCGGTCCGGAAGAGCCGGATGAAAAAGACCGCCTGCGCACATCGGCAATCGCCAGCCGCTACCATCGCGCCGGAGCTTCGGGGATCTATGTCTTCAACTGGCACGCCAATCGCGATTCGAAGAGGCTGCTGTTGACGACAATCGGTGCGCCGGAGACGCTGGCCACCCAGGACAAGATCTACGCGGCCACTCATCGTTTTATACAGCGGGAGGGGGCCTGGCGCGGCGCCTTCCGCATCGATCGGATCTACGGCCAGGTGCCGGTCGACCTCGAGAGAACGCTGACCGGCGAGGGGCCCACCATCACCCTCGATGTTGCCGACGACTTCGGCGCCCACAAGCCGACGCTGGTGCAATTGCGCTTGCGGATTAATGAATGGACGCATGGAGACGCTGTGCGGGTATGGTGGGATGGACAAGCGCTGGACTCGCCAGAAATCGACTACTGCAGGCTCAGTAACCCCACGCCCCCGGGTGGGGCCTTTCAACCCCTGCCGCACTGGCAAGACATAGCCGAGGTGAGCAGTGCGGTGTGGCTCAGCTGGGATCTCAGCGAGGCTGTTCTATCAACGGGCGAGCACGCGGTGCGGATCGCGGTGCAGGAACGCAATCCGCAAGTCGGAGTGGCCTTGGCCCTCACCGACGTCGAGCTCGTCGTGCGCTATTAAAACCGGCTCTTAGATTCGCTGCAACCGCAGCAAGTCCCTTCTCAACGCGGACATTACTCCGATGAGGTCAACGGCACTTTGAAGATCACCGATATCGACATCCACCGGGTAACGCTGCAATACGACGAAGCCAGGGCCTACGAGCTCATTCACTACCACGACCTGACCCAGCGCACGATCTACGTCGTCCGCACCGACAGCGGTCTGACCGGCCTGGGCGAGTCGGAGGGGGTCGAAAAACAGGAGGTGCTGGACCGCTACATCGGCTCCAACCCCTTTGACTGGGTCGGCGACGAGACCTCCCTCGGCTTGGGTACGGCGATGTACGACTTGATGGGTAAAGCCGCCGGTGTACCGGTATACAAGCTCTTCGGTCAGAAGTATCGGTCCTGGGTGCCGGTGGCGGCATGGACGGTGAGCTCCCATCCCGACCGCATGGCCCGCGCTGTGCAGGCCTATGCCGCACAGGGCCACACCTGGATGAAGTTCCATCTGTCCCCGTTCGAAAACGTCATCGACCAGACCGAGGCGATGCAGGAGGTGGCGCCGCAATGGTTCAAGCTGCACTACGATTTCACCATGCACGGCACCGAGGATCACATGCCGGAATTGCTGGACAAGCTATCCCAATACGAGATCGCCGGCTGTTTCGAGGATCCTCTGCCCGGCGAGGATATTGACGGATATATAGAGTTGCGCCATTGAAAACCGAGTACTGGGATGACGACGCCTCGACCGACTTCAACGCCATGATGGCGCGCGTCGAGCAAGAGGGAGCCGTGTTGCAAAAAAGCAACGAAGGATGACAACAAAGGAAGAAGTATCAAGGGCGGTGGCTATGAAGCGATTCAAGCAAGCGAGAGACCGAGGGGCGCGCTATCTGCTGACGCAACTGCACGACGACGGCCGTTTCGGCGATTCGCAGCGGGGCTTGTGGGATTACTACAAGGTGCCCGCCGCTCTACAGGTGGCAGGCTACAGCGCCGCCGCCGGTCGGCTGTGCCATTGGATTCGTCGCCAGGGACTGTTGCCTAACGGAGATTTTGGTCCCCGGCCAGCCGCTGCCGACCCGGCACTGGACTACGGCTATAGCTACTTCAATACCTGGGTGATTTTGGGGGCACAGCGCCTCGGGCAATTCGACTTGGCCCACCGCGGCATGGATTTTTTGATCGAATCGTGGGACGCGGAGAGCGGCGGGTTTTATAGCCACCCCACGCGACGCGACGCCCACACCAAGCAAGATCTGTGGGTAGTCGCGGGTGCAGGAATCGCCGCTACCTACACCGCACGGATGGAGCAGGCACTGGGCGTCGGCCGCTGGATGAGGCGGTTGATGGATCTGCAACCCGATTATCCAAATTATCTCTACTCGACCTATAGCCGCGCCCACGGGTTGTTTACCGACCCCGATCTCGATCCGGATCCCGGCGACAGGCCCATCCGCTATGTGATGCACAAGGACGCGCAAGAGGACCAGTTCTTTTTTCACCCCGGCATCGCCGGAGGTTTTCTCACCCGTCTCTACAAAGCAAGTGGCGACGACCACTGGCTGGACTTGGCGGTGGAATACATGCGATTTGCCGAGGGGGCCGGGGATTTCCTCTTCGGCCTGCCTCGATCCGGCAAGGTCGGGTGGGCGGCTGCGGAGCTGTACACCCTTACCGGTGAGACCAAATACCGCGACATGGCCATACGGGTCGGGGATATGCTCATTGATCTCCAGCGCGAGGATGGCTGCTGGGACTCGATGTTTGACGAAGTGCCAAGCAATGACATTACGGCTGAGCTGACCTATTGGCTCGACGAGATTCACCAGGCTGTTGGAGAGGAATGACACTGCAAAGGAGAGTTTGTCATGTCGACATTGCCCGAGACCGCACCCGGCGCCGAGGCGCTTCTTGACGACCAGGTCGACGCGTACAAGCGCGACGGCTTTGTTATAATCGAAGATGTGCTGCAAGGGGACGAGCTGGCGCGCGTGCAGACCGTCTTCGACAAGGCGCAGGCCCGTGCCCGAGTCGATTGGGAGGCGGGCAGGGCGCGCGGCAAAGGCGTTTCGGAAAACGGCGAATATTACGCCTCTGGCACTTGGCATGCGAGAAAGTATTTCGATATCTACCCCCTTCATCTCCTCGAGCAGGACGATGCCGCCGTAGAGATGATTGCCCATCCGCGACTGTTCCCCTTCCTCAGCGCCACGGTCGGCGCGGACGTGCAGGCCGCGACCATCCAGTTGCGCGTCCTCGAGCCGCAGACGGCGGCTGATGCACAGGAGGAGGGCGGATACGTCAACTGGCACAGGGATCACAGCAATGACGAGGCGTGGCGTTACCTGGGACCGCCGCTCAACACCAAGGTCATCGTCTATCTGACGGATGTTGGTCCCGACGATGGCTGTACTGCCTGTGTGCCCGGCTCACACCGGTTCGATCACAGGCCCGACCACACGCTTTACAAAGGCATGGGTGGCGGGGAGAATCAGGCTACCAAAGTGAAGGATCAGCGCGATATGCCGGGCATGGTAGCAGCTACTGCGAAGGCCGGCAGTGCTTTTCTCTTCAATACCCGGCTATGGCACACGACCCTGCCCAATACCGGGACCCGGGATCGCTGGTGTGTGCTTACGCTTTACTGTCCGTTTTACCAGAAACAGCCTGGGGTAACGGTAGAGGCTGCGGTGGCTTTGGAAGCCGCTGGTCAGTTGAATACCCCCCAGCGCCGCCAGTTGTTTGGGCTGGAACCGATGACGGGCGTAAATGGTTTCAAACGGCTGGCGCAGCATAGCGGGAATGATGGAGATGATCGCATTTTTAAGGGGGTGCGACCCCCAAAGCTTGGGGAGCGGATAGGACGCTGAGGATGCGCTGAAGCGCGTGCGAATTCAGATCGCCGATGGGACTTGGCAGATTGTCTAAAAACGCAATATTGATAGAGAGAAAGACATGC
>LWDU01042178.1_pt1 | contig 29166 bp, 32 predicted proteins | sample 727161 | NCBI WGS metagenome assembly LWDU01 (sample SAMN04566230, study PRJNA314399) | hydrothermal vent metagenome | isolation source: deep sea hydrothermal plume seawater | place: Mexico: Gulf of California, Guaymas Basin | collected 2004-07-11
TGGGATGTCAAAGAAAGATAAATCTGCGAGTAATGAATGGCTGCTGGATGACCAGAAGCTACAACTCGACATAGGATGATCTTGTGCCGCATGATCATCATGGTCAGTATGATTTTGATGATCGCCATGATGTTGACTGTGTTCTTGAATGTTTTGCTCAAGAGCAGCAATAGCATTAATTCCCGCTGGCCCTTCACAAATAATAATCGAAAGGAAACTACCATCTACAGGATCGGTATCCAGCATGTAACCCACTGCGACAACAGAACGCAATAACATGCTAATGGCGAAAAAGGCAGCGAGTTTTCGGCTAGTAATTAATTTTCGGAAATATTTCATGCCGGTGGAGTATAGTGAAAAGCTGAGTTCAGGGCAAATTTAGATTTAAAGTTTAATTATTATTTTAGAAAAAGTGAATTTTTCAAACACTTATTTAAGCTTTCAATAAACTAAATTAAGGTGCTTTTTTATTGTTAAAATTATGAAAATAAATCTGCAAATTATTCAATTTGTCCTATAATTTTAATTAGAGTGTTATCACTCATTTCATGCCGCTATCAGCGGCACAAACCCCCGCCTGAGGTAACGCGGGGGTTTCTTATGTCTGAATATTATTAACTACCACTTATGCTATTTCAATATAAAAGTATTACTTATGTCCGTAATGCGGTGCGAAATATTACTTAAGTCTAAAGCTAATTAATGTTAAATCGTCAGGGTGGCATCTACGATCAGGCAAGGGCTCACTCATGTTTTTCTTACAGTCATTAATAAGTTCATTAACACCTTCTAATAGAGAATCTGTGCTAATAAAACTGCATATTTCATCCTCGTAAAGATTGTCGGATACTGCGTCGCTAGAAATTATTAGCGTATCAAATGTCGAAAGTTCGGTAAGAGGACCAATGTTAATTTGCATATCATTACAGCCAACAAAATTAGATATTAAGTTTCGTTCAGGATGACACATGGCTCTTTCGGTATCTATAGCACCGCAGGCAACAGCATAAGAGATGGGTGAATGTGAAAGTGATTGATACTTTACTTTGGCATGACTGGCGGATAATAAAATTAATGAATCACCGGCATGGTAAGTACGTAACATATTGCCTCTGATTTCTGCAATAGAAACCGTTGTGCCAGAACCTGATTTAGAGCTTACGATCTCTTTGTTGGCAGTATCAATGCCGCTCAAAATAGCTTCGCGGATACTTATGTCTTTATTTTTTAATGAATCGATTAACGTCTCTATAAGTAATTTTGAAGCTTCTTCGCCTGCATTCATTCCACCAAGACCATCAGCAACGACAAGAACAGTTGTTTCATCATCGACAGGTATGATAGCTAATGAATCTTCGTTAGCTGTTATTTTCGATGGTGAGCGATCTGAAAAATAGATAGCTTCGCCATGTTTGTTAGATACACTTTGAGCTTCCTTATCTCTGGCATCAAATCGTGTGATTATATTTTGTGTATCCGTCATGGTTTGTGCTTTATTTCATTAAATATTTTTTATATAGCAGTATCAGTTTATATAAATAATATTATTTAAGTTTTTTATACTTCATTCTTTTCGGTTGTGCATCATTACCTTTGCGTTTGATGAAATCATTGTGGTATTCACTGAAGTCGCCTTCAACAAAAGCAACTTCACCATCATCTTCAAATGCCAGTATATGCGTAGCAATACGATCAAGAAACCAGCGATCATGAGAGATAACCAACATACAACCTGGGAAGGCGAGTATCGCTTCTTCCAAGGCACGTAAGGTTTCTATATCAAGATCGTTTGATGGTTCATCGAGTAGTAATACATTCGCACCTTGCTTTAAGGTATGTGCCAGATGTAGTCGGCCGCGTTCACCTCCAGAAAGATTACCTACATTCTTTTGTTGGTCGGTTCCTTTAAAATTGAAACGACCCACATAAGCACGTGAATTAATTTCATAACTGCCAATGGTTATATTATCCAGACCATCAGAAATGGCTTCCCAAACAGTTTTACTATCATCAAGACTTTCACGGCTTTGCTCTACAAAAGCGATTTCAACTGTTTCACCGATTTTGATTTCACCGCTATCCGGTGTTTCCATTCCGGCTACCATGCGGAATAGGGTAGATTTACCGGCACCATTACCACCAATAATGCCAACAACAGCACCTTTAGGAATATTAAAATTCAAATCATCATATAAAACATGATCGCCGAATGCTTTTGCAACATTAGTAAACTCAATTACAGAATCACCTAAGCGTGGACCAGGTGGAATATATATTTCGTTGGTTTCGCTACGTTTTTGGAAGTCTTGGGAGGTCATCTCTTCAAATCGAGCCAAACGCGCCTTACTTTTCGCATGACGACCTTTCGGTGCAGTACGTACCCATTCGAGTTCCTGTTTTATAGCCTTCTGTCTTGCCGATTCAATTTTTTCCTCAGATTTAAGGCGTCCTTCCTTATTTTCCAGCCATTGCGAATAATTACCTTCAAATGGAATACCTTCGCCACGATCCAGTTCCAGAATCCAGCCGGCAACATTATCAAGAAAATAGCGATCATGAGTTACAGCAACGACAGTACCGCTAAAATCAGCTAGAAAACGTTCTAACCAATAGACAGACTCTGCATCCAGATGGTTTGTAGGTTCGTCTAACAGCAGCATATCAGGGCGAGAAAGCAATAAACGACATAGGGCAACACGTCGTTTTTCACCGCCTGAAAGTGTGTCTATCGAGGCGTCCCAAGGTGGTAAACGTAAGGCATCTGCTGCAATTTCCAGCGTCGTTTCCAGATTCTCCGCATCCCAGGCAGTAACGACGCTTTCATACTGCTCTTGTTTCTTAGCTAAAGCATCAAAATCAGCATCAGGATCAGCATAAGCAGCATAAACCTCGGTTAATCCGGCTAAGGCATCCAAAGGTTCACGTAAACCGTCTTCAACGTTACCACGTACGTCCTTATCTGAATCAAGCTGTGGTTCTTGTGGTAGGTAACCAATCTTAATATCTGGCATCGGGTAGGCTTCACCAATAATATCGGTATCAAGCCCCGCCATAATTTTGAGTAATGTCGATTTACCTGAGCCATTCAAGCCTAATACGCCAATTTTGGCACCCGGAAAAAAAGAAAGGTAAATATCTTTTAAAATTTGTCGTTTGGGAGGAACAATCTTCCCAACGCCGTTCATGGTAAATACGTATTGAGCCATAAGGATTTTATTATTGATTTTGTTGCATCAATTATCGGTAATACCGCTTAACTAAGCAATATTATTAATTTAGAAGTGAAATAATCAGCTTCAATGAGAAACAACATATCTCATCAGCCAATTAGTTGCTTAGTCTGATGAGACAATCAAACTATAAAGATGGGTTTACTCGCAAGCGCATATTGCTGATTGTGAACAAGGTGGGGCAGCTGCAACTTTACATGAACCACTATTTTTACCATTACCAATACACCATGCATTACAATCAAAGGTATCAGGATGGCCAAAATCATGTTTATGGCTATGCAGTTCATCTTTACCCGGATTTGACTCAACTAATAAACCATTAGGAAGACAAGCTTCTCCAAACATTCTGCCGTTTGGTGTGCCCTTATCATCAGTTCCAATATGACAACCGGCAACGCCCGGCGCAACGCCATCTGAATCTTTCCACCAGGTAGTGTCATCTGGCATATGATCATCAGGTGCAAATTCAAAAGTACCGAATGCGCCAGACATGTTCTTAGCGCCACTTGATGGTTTGCCTGTGTCTGCATAAACGTATGTTGCAAATAGCAAAACAGTTAAAATTACAGGCTTAATATATGTCATATTATTCTCTACGTTATTGTGTCTATTAGAAGTATATTGGTACGGGAAATTGACCGGTTTTATTCCATATAAGTTGTTTATTTTTTGATAGTGATTTCACGCCCACCTCATCTTTTTTAACAATGTGTGTCATACCTAAATGCGAGCATATATCAAAGGCAAGTGCTGCGAAAATTTATTTATAATCAGAAGTTAATATTATTATCGTTATAAATCATATAGTTATTGTTTAATATTGAAAATTGTGGCGTAATCAATTTGCAAAATAACGCTAAGGAAAAAGGCAAAATGAAATTGTTAGTACAAAAATGCCGCAGATGCATGGGTGCAAAAATAGGTGAACTTGTTAAAGAGTGGAGCTTAGTTTATCAAGTGGCTAAGCGGCTGGATTTTCCATTACTGAAAACCCTGAACTCGCCTTTTTCCATACAGTTCCATTGTTCGTTATCGGTTAAGGAGTGGGAGGCTATGATAGTAATAACATCGTCTTTGTCTAAACGGGTATTGAAATCGATTGTTTCACCGGTATCAATTAAATGCGCTTCACCAAAAGGGTATTGGCGTGTTACCCAACACATTCTATTGGTACAGTAGGCATACATATTTTTGGAATCACTAAGTAAGAAGCTGAAGACACCATGTTCACTGATTTCGTCGGCAACGCTTTTTATTAATTTCCATAAATCATTTTTCTTGGTTGGACGTGTAGTGAATTCTTCTCAAATTCTATCCATCATATAACAAAAGGCATATTCGCTATCGGTTGGTAAAAACATAGTGTTTTATTTTTAATACCTTTTAATTGTCCGTTATGAGCAAAGACCCAATCACAACCCCATAGTTCGCGTGAGAATGGGTGGGTGTTTTCGATACAAACCTTGCCACGAGTTGCCTGACGAATGTGACTAATAATTATTTTGTTTTTGATAAAGGATTGTTGGAAAAAGTCGGCTACTTGGGATTGTGCGCTGGCTTTGGCATCGTGAATTGAACGACTGCCACGTCCTTCATATAAGCTGATGCCCTAGCCATCGATATGTATGCCGGTATTACCGCCACGTTGTTTTAAACCAGAGAAGCTAAAGCTAAGATCAGCCGGTGTGTTCGAACTTAAGTCTAATAATCCACACATTTATGAGCCTACATTATTAATTAAAATGTTTTACAGTTCTTGTAGAAAACCGAAGAGGAATGTGTAGTTATCGGTAAGTTTTTATAAGTATTTAATAATTAATAGAAGTGCGTGTAAGGCAATTATTTTACGGAAGTTTTTCGTCTATATTCAAACTAATGATTTCATTCGTATCTGTTTGGACTTCACTTAGTCGAACAATTAAATCTCCTGATTCTGGAATGGCATTTCCGTTTTTTGAGACTCTAGCAGTAAGTTTTACTTGCTTGTGATCTGACAATTTATTATTAGGCATCATGGCTGATGAATCATCTAATGTAACTTGCAACGGCAGGTCGCTAACTTTCTTACGAATAATAGCAATGGGTATAGGTGGGCCATTAATCGCCTGAGCATAAATGAAAACAGTATCGTCAGCGTTAACGTCATCGATAAAATTCTCTGACAAACTAACGTGAATTTGAATTTTATATTCTGCTGATGCTGCATCAGTTAAAGCTTCTTGCTGATTAGGCTTAGTCGTTTGTTGCGCGATAAGTATGTATTTTTTTATTTGCTGTTGTGCTTTTGATCCATCTTCAAGTTTTGTAACAAGACGTTGCCAATATTTTATGGCTACTTCAACTTCACCACGTTGATTTGCGGCTAAGCCGGCAAACCACAGTCCATTTTCATTATCTGGAGCAAGTCGTAACGCTTCACTAATAAGTTCTGTCGGTCTCCCTGTAAAAATACCTGCATTAGTCATAGATAAAATATCAGCATAACGTAGCAGTACCGTTGGATCGTCTCCTCTTAAACGGTAAAGATTATCTACGGCTCTAAGTGCTTCAGGATAACGTTCAAGTGTTGAATAAGAGTTGGTTAACATCAACCAGCCATCAACATCATCAGGTTCATTAATCAAACGTTGTTCAAGCTGAGTTAACATTTTTTCTATCGATACAAGTTTTTCTTCCGGGTTTTTAGCATTATTAAACTCAGATAGTATTGATGCTTGTCGTATGAGTTTTGGTTGCCCTAGATGATTATATAAATTAAAAGCAAGAACAGGAATCAGAACTAATAGAAATACGGCAGTAATTGTAGCTGAGCTTGACTTATACTTGTTAGATGATAGTTGTTCCTTCTCAAATTGAATTTTATCTTTGTCTTCATCCAATAGAGTTAATTGAAATTCTTTTTTTATTTTCTTGGCTTCGGTGCCGCTTAGCAAGCCATTTTCAATATCTAGTTCGAGTTCTATTAATCGTTGTTGATAGCGTTCGCTATTATCTACCTGTTCAAGGTCGTCGTTATCATAAGTTCTTAATAAAATAACTATAATCACGAATAGTGAAATTAAAATAAACGAAATCGCAATTAACCAAAAACTAAACATATTATTCTTTGTCCTTGCCCTTGCCTAGCTCTTCGTTAAGTAACTCAGCCAAGCGTTGTTTCTGATTATCATCCATATCTGGTTCGGTATAGTCAGAACAAGATTGTTTCCTAATAACTATAATCGCAATAATCAGCGCAAGGCTTAAAAGCAAAAATGGCCCAAACCAAAGCAACCATGTATTTTCTTTTAATGGCGGGCGATACATAACAAAATCACCGTAACGTTCTACCAGGAAAGTAATAATTTGTTCGTCTTGTTTCCCAGCAACAATCATATCGTAAACTTCTTTTCTTAAATCCTGTGCCAGGTCGGCATTGGAATCGGCAAGAGACTGGTTTTGGCAAACCAGGCAACGTATTTCTTCGATTAAAGCCTGATAACGTTCTTCATGCTCTATGTTATTAAACTTAACGGGTTCATCATATGCGCAGACATTATTAACGATTAAAAAAAATACAAAAGGCAATGTTAAGCGAAATAAAGCACTCATCTTTGTTGAGCCTCTAGTTTTTTAACCAATGGAAGGATAATTGTGTCGAGTTGTTGTTTATCAATAGGACCAATATGTTTGTAACGGATAATGCCATCTTTGTCTAATATGAATGTTTCAGGTACGCCATAAACACCATAATCAATCCCTATGCTTCCTGATTCATCAAAGGCACTTTCTATATAAGGATTGCCTAATTGATTTAACCATTGTAAAGCGTCAGCGCGTTTATCTTTATAGTTAAGGCCATAGAGATGTAGATTTAGGTTTTTATCTTTTGCTACCGCGTCTACTAATAAAGGATGTTCTGTGCGACAAGCAGCGCACCATGAAGCCCAGACATTGATTAGCGATACTTTGCCTTTTAAATCTTTTAGATGAATAGTGATTTCGGGTGCATGTAAAGTCGGTAGATTGAATACAGGTGCAGGTTTGTCGATTAATGGCGACGGGATCTTACGCGGATCATTTCGTAAGCCAAAGATGAATAAAACGACGAGACCAATAAAAAAAGCTAGCGGCAGTAAATAACGAATCATAATTAAGTGGATGTCGCTAATTTATCAGAGAGAGTAGTTTTGTGTTTCAATACTTTTAAACGGTAACGACGATCTGTTGCCGCTAACATCCCACCTATGGACATAAAAATAGCACCTAACCAAATCCAGCGTACAAAAGGTTTGTGGTAAAGACGAAAGCTCCAGGCTTTATCATCTAATGGTTCGCCGAGAGAAATATAAAGGTCGCGCATCAAACCTGAGTCTATACCGGCTTCTGTCATCGGCATATTACGAACGGCGTAGATACGTTTTTGTGAACGTAAGGTAGTAATTTGTCGTTTGTTTTTAAATACATTTACAACGGCTTCCGTTGCCTGGTAGTTTTCTCCCGAAACCACATGCATTTTATCTAATACAAATTTATAACCAGCGAATTCTACACTGTCGCCAATTGCCATGCGCTCATGCAAATCAACACTATGTTGTGAAGTAATGGTGATGCCAATAATACAAAATGCAAAACCAATGTGCGCTAATGTCATGCCATAGAAACTACGCGGAATAATTTGTAAGGCTGCCAGTTTATTTTTTTTGTTCGTTAGTCGTGCTTTGAATGCAGCAAGACTGGTTAACGTTACCCATGATGCGGCAATGATTCCGGCAATGGTTCTAAAAAGATGTACTTCATAAAACATAAAGCCTGCGGTAACGCCAATGAAGATGCTGGCGAATAGTAATAATCGCAATTGTTGCCATACGCGCGAGGCATCATCTTGCTTCCAACGAACTATAGCACCAATACCAATCAATACAGCTACAGGTGTCATTAATGGAATAAAGACGGCATTGAAATAGGGTGCACCGACTGATAATTTTCCTTTGCCCAATGCATCGACTATTAATGGGTAAAGTGTGCCTAGTAATACCGTCGACATAACGACTAATAACAAAACACTGTTAAATAATAAAAATGTTTCGCGAGAAAATAATTTGAATTGGCCACCGCTCTTTGTAGAAGGTGCGCGTATGGCGTAGAGCAATAAAGAACCGCCAACAAAAAAACTTAGTAAGATTAATATAAAAACACCACGTTCTGGATCAGTTGCAAAAGCATGTACCGATGTTAGTACGCCGGAACGCACTAAAAATGTGCCCAATAAGCTTAATGCAAAAGCACAGATAGCAAGCAATATAGTCCAGTTTTTAAAGACATCTCTTTTTTCAGTCGCTGCAAGCGAATGTATTAATGCCGTGCCAATTAACCATGGCATGAACGAGGCATTTTCTACAGGATCCCAAAACCACCAGCCACCCCAACCTAATTCGTAATACGCCCACCAACTACCTAAGGCAATACCCAGAGTTAAAAACATCCATGCTAAGGTTGTCCAGGGGCGTGACCATTTAGCCCAACTAACATCAAGTTTGCCTCCTAATAATGCGGCAATAGCAAAGGCAAAGGCAACCGAGAAACCAACATAACCCATGTATAACATCGGCGGATGAATAATAAGTCCGAAGTCTTGTAGTAAAGGATTTAAATCGCCGCCATCGGCAGGAGTAGGAAAGAGTCGATCAAAAGGATTTGAAGTAAATAGCATGAACAACAAAAAGCCAACACTGACCAAGCCCATCACCGCAATTACGCGGGCTAAAAAATAATTTGGTAATCCACGACTAAAGAAAGTAACGGCAATAGTCCAAAGACTAAGTATGAATACCCATAATAATAATGAACCTTCATGCGATCCCCAAACGGCTGAGAAACGATAGATTGCTGGTAACAATGAATTTGAATTGTGTGCGACATAGGCAACAGAAAAATCATTTGTTAAGAATGAATACGAGAGTATTGCAAGTGCTATGCTGACAAATAAAAATTGTAAACGCGCAACAGGTTTAGCTAATGCCATCCATGCTTGATTACCATTTGCCGCGCCAATAAGCGGGAAGATGCTTTGCGTTATTGCCATGACCAAGGCCATGATTAAGGCAAAATGTCCTAACTCAGGAATCATTGCGCTGCATCATGGCTTTCTGGAATTTTAGCGCCGGCATCTTCAAGCGCTTGCGCAACTTCAGGCGGCATATAATTTTCATCATGTTTGGCTAAGACTTCTTCTGCTTTAAATACATTGTCTGCATCAAGCTTGCCATTAGCGACGATACCTTGTCCTTCACGAAATAAATCAGGAAGGATGCCTTCGAATGTCACGGTTATTTCATTAACAGTATCTGTAAGGACAAAGCTAACTTCAAGATTGTCAGCATTACGTTTAACGCTATCGTTTAACACAAGGCCTCCAATACGAAATGATCTTTCTGTTGGAGTCTCACCAGCGATCACTTGAGTTGGGCTATAAAAGTACAATAGGTTTTTTTCAAATGCGGTAAGAATTAATGTTGCCGCTAGTGCCATGCCTGCAAGTATGGAGCAGACAATGACGATACGTTTTTTTCTTGGTGTCATTATGTTTTGCTTTCTTCGGATTGTAGGCGTTTTTGAAGTTCACGAATTACTTTGCGTTCTCGAAATATGGGGAGCGCGATATTTAAAAATAATACTACCGCACAAATACCATACACCGGCCAGATATATTTTGCGTATCCACCCATAGATAAAAAATCAGTTAGTGACATTTTTATAGTCTCGTAATAGTTGTTTGACCCAGGAAGTATTAGATTCATATTCCAGAATTTCTGTGCGAACTCTGATTAATAAACTAGTTACGTAAAAAGTTTTGAAAGCCAGCACCATAAATATTAATGGGATTAGCATACTCATATGTACGGTTGGTTTATCTATTTGTGAAATAATAGATCCTTGATGCAAGGTGCTCCACCATTCGACGGAATAATGAATAATTGGAATATTAACGATACCAACCAGAGCAAGTATAGCGCCGGCACGTGCAGCAACACGACGATCTTCAAAAGCAGATTGCAATGCGATGTAACCAAGGTAGAGAAAAAATAAAATTAAAAAGGATGTTAGTCTTGCATCCCATACCCAATAAGCTCCCCACATGGGTTTTCCCCAGATGGCTCCGCTAACAAGTGCGAGAAATGTAAACGATGCGCCTATGGGCGCGCTATTTCTGGCAACTATTTCAGCTAGTTTAATATGCCAGATAAGACCAATGCCTCCGGCTACGGCCATAACTACATAAACAAAGAGTGCCATCCATGCTGCAGGAACATGCACATACATAATTCGGAAGCTATCACCTTGTTGGTAATCTGCAGGAGCTAAAATCAGCCCGCCATAAAGACCCGCGATAAAACATATGATGCAAACTACTATGGCGTATTTCGATATTATGTGAGAAATATCATAGAAATATTTTGGTGATGCGAACTGATGGAACCATCGGTGACATTTTTTATATAAACTCATTAACTTAGTCTAATCCTTAATGCAGCGGCAGTGGTAATCGGTGCAAGCGTAATCGCGAGTACCAGAATGCCGGATAAAAAGTAAATTTCTGCTGCAATAGATTGTCCGACGGTGGCATTTTGAACAGCAAGCATAGAAAAAATCAGGACTGGCATATATAAGGGCAATATTAATAAGCTGAGTAACATACCACCTCGCAACCCAATTGTTAAGGCAACGGTGATAGCGCCAATTAAACTCAAAACAGGAGTGCCTAACAATAGTGTAATGAGTAACGCCAACATTGTTTGACTCGGCACTGATAGAACAAGACCTGTTAGTAGTGCAACGATGATTAAAGGCAGGCCAAATGTTAGCCAATGCGCGGTGACTTTTGCTGAAACTAATAAGGTCAGCGGATAACGCGCGAGTGTTAATTGTTCTATCGAGCCGTCTTCAAAATCAGAGCGGAAGATTGCCTCCAACGAGAGACAGGTGGCTAATAATGCGGATATCCAGATTATCCCTGAGGTTAGTTGTTTTAATAATGCGGAATCTGAACCGAAGGCCAGGGGAAACAATATGATGATGATGACGAAGAACATTAATGGGTTAATGAATTCGGACTTATTGCGGAAGGCGAGTGTTAAATCGCGACGTAAGATGACGAAGAATATATTTAGGTATTCGTTCATGTTTCATTACCTAAATGAATATGTTGTAAGGGATAGCCATCAATTTCCATGGTTTGATGTGTTGCAAATATTACCATGCCGCCTGCAGTGCAATGTTTGACGATCAATTGCTCAATGATTTTTTTACCATTTTTATCAAGCGCATTAAAAGGTTCATCGAGTAGCCATAATTTAGATTGCGTCATAAATATTCGGCTTAAACCGACGCGTCTTTTTTGACCTGCCGACATACGGCTTAGCAATACGTCTTCCAAGCCCGCTAAGCCTATTTGTTTTAGTATCGAGGAATAATCTATATCTGATTTGTCGCCGGAGAGGGCATGCATGACTTTCATATTTTCCCGAGCTGTCAGTTCCGCTTTTACACCGTTACTATGACCGAAATAGGTCATGTCTGATTGAAATTGGTAGCGAGATTCCTTAATGTTTACACCGTTCCAATTGATGCTGCCTTCGCTTGCTTGAATTAAACCCACACACATTTGCAGCAAGCTACTTTTACCACTGCCGTTAACACCATCTATCTGCAGTAAACCACCTTGTTCCAGATCGAAATTAAGTCCCTGAAACAGAATATTGTCTCGGCGGATACATTGTAGGTTTTTAATGTTGAATATCGACACGTCTATTTTTTCATTTCTTGAGGTGGTTTGTTGTTGGCAAATAATAACAATATTTTTGTTCGGACCAAGTTGAAATCCATATTATTTAGATATAAATCATATATTTATAAGTTTTTAATAAATAAACTTAGCCATTTGATTTAGATCAAAATTTCGCAAGTCATTATGATTTAAAATCAGCTTCAGATTATGTTCCATAAATACCCTAAGGATTGATTTTATACCATAAAATGAGTCTATCAATTCAACAGTTTAACGATATTATTTCTCTAAATGTGACGGAATGAATTCTAACGACGCAAACTCTTTAAAAACACTCTCCGAAAGTGAAAAGGAGGTTCCGTTTCAATCCGCTTCTCTCGATATTTGGGATCAAAAGTACCGTCTAAAACAGAAAGATGGCACATTTATCGATAATGACATTAATGATAGCTATATTCGTATTGCTTGTACGCTTGCAGACCTTGAGCAGGATAAGGAAAAATGCGATTACTGGTATGGAAAGTTCCTTTGGGCGATTCAAAATGGTGCTATTCCAGCGGGACGCATTATATCTAATGTTGGTGCCACTCAATATAAGCCACATATATCAACAATAAACTGTACCGCATCTGGAATTGTCCATGACTCAATGGATGATATTTTGCATAAATTACATCAGGCAGGTCTCACTTTAAAAGCAGGCTGTGGAATTGGTTATGAATTTTCCACATTACGACCACATGGTGATTTTGTAGCGGGTGCGGGTGCCTATACCTCCGGGCCGATGTCTTTTATGGATATCTACGACAAGATGTGTTTTACCATCTCTTCAGCAGGTGGTCGTCGCGGCGCACAAATGGCTACATTTGATATACGTCATCCTGATGTATTGGACTTTATTCGAGCTAAACGTGAAGACGGGCGTTTAAGACAATTTAACCTTTGTCTGCTTATTTCTGAAAAATTCATGCATGCCGTTGAAAATTATGTTAACAAACGCATCAATAGAAAGGTAAAGACGGATAACTAGTATTGTTCGCTAAGACCCAAAAAGAAAGTTTCAATATATTCCACATCAAACTTAGTCGCATAAACGAAACGGAAACCAGAGTTATAGAAGGGCGTATTCATGTGTCGCTCACACCAGCGACATTGTGCAGTTAAAGAAGTTAGTGTTTTTCTTTCTCTTCCATTGGGAACATATATGCTTACACGTGTTTCTTCACCAATAGTGAATTCTGTCTTGCCTACTAGCATCATTCCATGAGCATTGAGATCTGCCGTATGACCAATACTTTCTTTTGTTTTTTGGTCAAACACTTCTTCATTTATTGCTAAGCGTCGCCCGTTTCGGCGTTCTGCCAGTTGTTCCATATTCAATCCAATGTTTAGCGTATGTGAATATATCGGCATTAGTTCTGGGATATTTACATGTAAATCAAAAGTGGTTGAAAAATCAAAAGAATTAATAATAAAACAAGGAATAAGCTTTGTTTGAAATAGAAGCAGACAGTTCCCAGAGGAAATAGAATGAAGAGCGTAACTATGTGCGCTTTATTTGCTTTACTGATATATCCATTAATAGTTTTATCTGTTGATAGGACTACGAAATTACAACTAGTCCTACAATGATTCAGTTAAAAAGTGTTGTTGAAATAAGCAAACAGAAGTTAATTTTCATTACTTAACTTTTCTGTTTTACTGAATTGATCATTCACTAAATTTTGAACATTTTTTGCTTGTTCAAATAATTGCTTAATTCCTTCAGGCGAATAAACATTTGTTGGCAGTTCAGTAGTAGGTGACTGTCGTTGTGTTTGTTGTTGCTGTCGTTCTCTTGTTGATGTGTCGCTTGACTGTACAGCCGGAACAACATTGGTTTTACTGCTTATTTTAATAGCCTCAAGATTTTTTATCTCCCCAGTCGGCTTATCACTGGCGTAGTGAATGACGCCTTTATTATCACGCCATTTGTAGAGATAAGTTTCTGACGTAAATTTTTCATCTTTAATAGAATTGAATTTATTTGAAACAGAGTCAAATTTATTAGATAGCTTATCCTTTATATTATCGACATTAAGATCGGACATATTAATGTCAGGTAATGTCGGTTTTTTAAATGTAATATCGGGAGTCTTTCCTGTTAAAAGGTAACTGGAATATTGGCCAACCCCAAATAAAATAATGACAAAAATAATTGTTTTGAATAGAAATTTCAGCATAGCAGTAACATTCTTAATGTTATAAAGTGATATTTATCCTTTAATGCTTTTATAAATGAACTCTATCCAGCCATTTTGCTTAATAAAACCGACGTCCCATATTTTTAGTGTAGCAGGCAAACCTTTTGTTTGAATTTTTTCCAAGCTCATGCCTTTATCAAAATTCTTTTGTACAAAGACAATGCTGTCTTTAAGCATTTGATGATATTTAACTAAGTCGCTACGAGTAGATAAAGGTCCATGACCAGGAATTATCTTTATATCTTCGGGAATCATATCAAGAATCTTGCCTATGTTCTTGCTGTAGCCCAAGGCATTGCCGTTACTGTTTAAATCAACAAAAGGGAACATGCCTGCAAAGTAATGATCCCCCATGTGTAATACATTTGAATCAACAAAATAAACTATCGAGTCTCCATCTGTATGGCCACGTGGAAAATGGATGAGTTTGATTGTTTCGTTATTAAAATGAATGGTGATAGATTGTTCAAAGGTAATGATTGGTCAGGCTGCTTTAGGACTAGCAGGCGAATCACCGAAGCGAATTTTTTGATCGGTCATTAAACGTTTTCTGACATTGTCGTGAGCAATGATAGTCGCCTCATCGCTAAATACAGTATTGCTACCAGTATGATCACCATGTCAGTGAGTATTGAGAATAAAATTGATTTTTTTAGAAGATGTCTTTGGAGAAATTTCTTTAAGTGAAGATTTTATTTTCTCAGACATTTCTGAAAACTGATCATCGACGATTAATATGCCATCTTCACCTATTGAAACAGCGATGTTCCCACCAGCAAAACCATTCACGCCTTCGAGCATATATATATTCTTATTAACCAATATGGTTTTAAGAGAAATATTAGAAAAATCACGCTCTGCATTCGCATGAGTTGCAAATATGCTGAAAAGTAGGCTGGTAATTAGTAATTTTTTGAACATCTTGTGCTGTTCCTGGTTTATTGTCGGAGTGTTTTTTCAATATCTATACCTTCTTCTAGGTAATTTACTGCAATCATTTCAATTGTTTCTGAGTCATCGGCTTTGATTTTTAAAAACTCATAAACCTCATTGCTGATGTCAATGGTGATTTGTTTGCTCATAATATTTACCTCATAAATCCGTTAAACTGAGAGAATAATTTTAATATTCAATAACTTAATACTTATGGTTATTTTGCATTAGCTAACTAAAAATAGACATTAATATTTAATGATTACACGGTAAATAGCTTTATAATAAAGCATGATTTATTTTAGAATATCTCTATCCTTACTGACTTGTCTTTGCATCTCAGGGTGTGGCCCACTCGCCTTAGTAAGTGCTGTAGGTACGACTGTCAATAATGCCGCCTATAATGCAGCGGAAAGAGACTTGAATAGTTCACAACCGAGTCGGGAAGTACAAGCGATGAATGTTGCTATAGCTAACATGAATCTTGGAGTGGAATATATGCGGCAGGGTGCATATGAAGATGCTCTGGGAAAATTGAACCGTTCTATTTTGGCAAAACCGGATTTTGCACCTACTTATAATATACTTGGTTTACTCTATCAAAAACTGGGTGATCCGATAACTGCGGAAAATAATTTTAAAAAATCAATGGAATTAGATCCTACTGATTCATCTACATACAATAATTACGGCTTGTTTCTTTGCCATAATAATAGATTAAAAGAAGCGGAGAAAATGTTTTTAGATGCGGCAAATAATCCTTATTATGACTCGCCAGAAATAGCATTTACAAACGCAGGGATATGCCTGCTTGATAGTAAACCTGAGGATAGTGAAAAATATTTTAAACAGGCTTTAAGAAAAGATTCTGATTATTCTCACGCTTTAATTCAAATGATAGATATTTCTTACAATAGAAGTGAGTATGGTTTAGCTCATCAATATCTTAAGCGTTATAAAAAGAATACGCACCACACGCCTAAAAGCCTTTGGTTAGGTGTTCGAATAGCAAGCGAATTGAAAAACAAAGATGATCTTGCTAGTTATGCATTGTTGCTGCGAAACAAGTATCCTGATAGTAAAGAAGCGAAGTTAATGTCGGAATGGAATTTTTAAAAATAATCAATAAAAGGTATTAACGTTTATTAATTGCAATATTAAGTTTAGTTTCTAATGATGCAATATCCTCTAAATTAACACCAAGTTCTTTTATCTTCTTTATTTTTGAATTGGAGCTCGCTAAAGTATTTTCTGTAATATCAGTTTCTATTTCTATAATAGATAGTTTAACCAAAGCCTTAATTTGAGACTTGGTTTTTTTATTTTTCGGTTCAATTTCAATCGCTAATTGTAAATAGTATTTTGCGCTAGAATTTTCGGGGTAGAGCAGGTTGTTGTTTTCTATAGCGTTACTAGCTAGTTTTTGCAGCTGCTTTATACGAGCCTGCTGCAGTTGTTTTAATTTAATATCTTCGACTTGCTTTATACTTGATCTAAGTATTTTTTCTAGCCTAGATGTAGATTCTTCTTGTATATTAAATGTACGAGCTTCTTTTATATAGATACTTGCCTGATCAAGCTTATTGTATTTTATGGCAATGCTTGCTTGCTTAAGAAGTTCGCTTACAAATTTATCTTCCAATTCGCTGGTGATATTTTTATCTGCCTTTTCCAGCTTTAATTTATCTAAATAAAATTTAACGCTGTCATCTTCAGGATAAATTATATTGCCTGCATCCATATGGTTATTTATTAGGGAAATTAATTTTCCAGACTTTTCCCGTTGAGCAGAATATTCACTTTCATTTTCTACATTGTTTAAACCTGTAGTTTTATTTGATGTTGCAGAATCTTGGTTATGATTTGGAGGACTTTCTTTTATTAACGATGGCTTCGACTCTTTTTTTGTAATAACAGGAATTATGTTTATTTTTCCTGATAACTTTACCTGACCATTTTCTATTCCTAATAATATGGGCCCGTTATTAGACATAGGAAGGATTTCGTCGGTGACGAGAGTATTTTCATCGTCGATGTTTGAAAAGAGAAGCAGTGAAAATGAGATAACGATTAAAATCGCTATAGAGAAAATGTAATTGTTTCGTTTGTTATTTTTTTTCGGTGGTTCATCATTAATTTCTAACGATATCGTATCAGTTCCATTTTTTGATTGCTTTCTAATTGCCGCATTGATGCAGTTTGAAACTTGATCTGCAGCAAAGGGTTTTTGTAAGTATCTGTAGATATTAAAACTTTTGAAAAGCGTCGCCTGACTTTCTGTTTCACCGGATTCTACAGCGGCAATTAAAGTTAATTCAGGGAAAAATGATAAAACCTCAATGATTTTTTCCTGATGTTCAACTTTTAGAAAAGCGGCATCAATAATAACAATCTTGATGATGCTATCTGTCAAGATATCACTGAATTGCTCTGTAGAGTTAGCAAAATGCACAACTATATAGTTGTTAAGCGCGTTCTTTATGTCAGTGAAAGTGCTTTCCTGATTTGATAATACGAGTATTGGAGTCAATGGCGTGTTGTTAGATTCTCTTGGAATCAGTAGCTAAAAAGTGGCGTAATATAGCATGAATTAATATCGAATTTGTTATGAGAAAACGTCTTTATTTCGGCTTTTTTCTCTGTACAGGGGCAGTTTAATAGCGGGTTCCCACATTTACTCTTACTTTATGTAATTCAACTGTCATCTTATTAATCTACCTTTCACGAGGATTAACATCTAAATCATTGATAACAATGAGATTAAAGAGTAATGTTTAACAATAAATATGGGCTGGTTACTCGTCCGTTAAATAATCGTTTTACAATTTGGTGTATATCTAATGCGATATTTATTATTAATTATTTTCACTCTTGTGCTCACAGCTTGCGGGCAATCAGAGTACGAAATTGCTTTTGAGGCTTATCAGGCTCGTGATTATGAGACCGCATTCGAACTAATTTCTGATTTAGCGGATTCCGGCGATATACGAGCTCAAAATATTTTAGGTTTAATGCATGAAAGAGCACAAGGAGTTGAACGAAATTACTATGAAGCAGAAAAATGGTATCGCAAGGCAGCAGAAAAAGGCGTTGCCGAATCTCAAATTAGATTAGCTCAATTATATGTTCAGGGTTTAGGAGTCAAAAGGGATTATTGGGAAGGTTTAAAATGGGCTCGCAAAGCGGCAGTACAGGGCAATTCTGAGGCTGAAGCAAATATCGGTTATTTGTTTCATGATGGTATAGGTGTGAAGCAAGACTATAAAGAAGCAGTAAAATGGTATCGCAAAGCGGCAGAAAAAGATTGGGTCAGTGCGCAACATGATCTTGGTGTAATGTATGAAAATGGTCATGGTGTGGAACAAGATTATATTGTCGCTCTTGAATGGTACCGTAAGGCCGCAGCGCGTGGAAATATTGCCTCGCAAACTAACCTGATTAATTTATATCAAAAAAATATAGGTATTACTAAAAGTGATGCCGAAGTATTAGAGTGGTTTATTAATACGGCAAAAGACAAATACGTAATGGCTCAATATAAATTAGGAGCGATGTATTACGCTGGAGATAAAACCACACAGGATTATATTCAGGCCTATGCATGGATCGGTATCGTTGCTGTTGCCGGTTACAAACCAGCAGAACGGTTTCGAGATGAAATAGGCTCAAAACTTAAAACTGAAGAACTTAAAGAAGCGCGATTGCTCGCAAAAGAACTTTGGGACAATTACGGGAAAGTAGTTAATTAATACAAGACTAGGTTCTAAACTAAACATCTCAAACATCATTTCTATTGTTACAGCCTTAATTTCTTAAGGCTAAATACTTGACAACAATAAAAAACAGGCAGAATATCCTGCCCCATGAAAATTTACTCAATGACAAAACTGGTATTTATTTGGCACCGCACCGAAATGTGTGGCGTTGATAAGCACCTGTGTGTCAGAGAATTTGTATTTTGATATCTAATAAATAGATATAAGTAATTCTAAAAGGCCGCCGGTGTTATAACCCGCGGCCTTTTTTTTTGGCCAAGGATGGCCTTATGCCGTGATGCACATGGATGTGCGAGAACGGCGTTGCTCATTAATAACCTAAACTAAACCGGAGGCTCATACCAAATGAGATAATGAAATGAAAACCTTGATTGCCAAATTAATAGTAGGATTATTATTATTTAATATTCAGTCCGTAAAGGGGCAGAGTATTGATTACACTAGTCGAAACTACTTGATACATTCCTGTAAGTTATTTGCCAAAGACGCCTATAAGGCAGCGGATACTTTTCGTCGTGGGGCGATGCTTCAGGATATTTTAAGGCTAATTGAAAACGCACATGTTGCAGGCTCTATGAAGCATCGTGCATTTCAGGCAATTCAATTTGTATGGAAGAACCAGTTGGACAATTCTGTGCTAGCTTATAGTTTAGCTATGGGACTATGTTTGAAGCCTAAAAACGTAATGGCTCCAATAGATGAACCTTGGCTCACTTCACCAAGAACGAGCAAGGAATTTTTTTAATGAGATGTAATTGCCGGGATGACCATTCATCCCGGCATCATTAGTTATTCTTTAGAACAAGTCTTCAATTGATAAATAGCGTTCGCCAGAGTCGTAGCTAAATATTAATACTCGACAGCCTTTGCTCATGTCATGTTCTTTTTGCTTTAAAGCAGCAAGTGTTGCTCCGGATGAAATGCCAACAAGGATGCCTTCTTCTTTTGCGCAACGTCGTACCATATCAAAAGAATCTTCTTCTGAAACTTGAATAGTGCCATCGAGAATATCAACATTAAGTACGTCAGGAATAAAACCAGCTCCTATTCCTTGAAGACGATGCAGGCCTTTTTCTCCTCCACTAATCACTGGAGATTTCTCGGGTTCTACGGCAAAGACTTGTAGCGCAGAAAAGCTCTCTTTTAATGCTTCGGCGCAACCGGTGATATGCCCGCCAGTGCCGACACCAGTAATTAAATAATCTAGCCCTTCTGGAAAATCAGCAAGGATTTCCGGAGCGGTGGTATCTTTATGAGCTTGTACATTCGCGGGGTTTTGAAACTGTTGTGGCATCCAACCATTTTCATGTTCTTCCAATAACTCATTGGCTTTAGCAATTGTGCCGCCCATGCCAAGTTCTTTTGGCGTTAATACGAGTTCCGCACCAAGCGCTTGCATATATTTACGTCGTTCAATCGACATGGATTCAGGCATAGTCAGTATCAAACGATAACCTTTGACTGCGGCGACTAGAGCTAAGCCAATACCCGTATTGCCGGAAGTCGGTTCAATAATAACGGTATCTTTATTAATCAATCCTTTTTTCTCGGCATCCTCTATCATTGCTTTTGCAATACGATCCTTAATACTGCTACAGGGGTTAAAACTTTCTGTCTTCATCCATACTTCGATATCATCCCGAAACAGTTTGTTGATTCGAATATGCGGTGTATCACCAATCGTTTCTAGGATATTGTTGTATTTCATAATGGCTTCCTGTTATAGCAATGTGTTAAATAGATTGTCTGTGATTCCAGTTTAGAATGGTTTTCCAAAGCTAGGGCATAATTAGATATGTTAGTAAATTGAACTGTGAATGACTATCAGAATATATTTATATGTCATCTGATTTAGCGATAGAAATCTCAGCAAGCAAGCCAGTGGTTCTACGTAGGCGTAAACTGATTATTTCGCCAATCTTCCACAATAATTTAACACCAAGTGCATGGTTTTCAGAAACTAGTTTCTTAAAATCAGGTCCTGTGATAATAAAAACAACTGAATCAACAGTAGCAATAGCCGAAGCTGATACCGGCTCATCATCCAAAATACCCATTTCACCAATAGAACCTCCGGCCTTTATATCAGCAACCTTTAAATGTTCTGCACCGGATATTTCTTTAAAAATAGCAATTTCACCTTCTGCAATCAGGCAGAACTCAGGCGTTTGGTTACCTTCTTCAAAGACGGTAGTACCTGACTTAGCTTGGTACGGTTTGACCCACTGTATTAATGAATCTAGTTCATTCTGGTTTAGCTTAGAAAAAAACTGGATGCTTTTAAGATAATCCATAATGCTTTTTTCATTCGAAGCGGTTTCCTCAAGTGGAATTAGGTTTCCCATGACATTTGCCTTAAGATTTTTTATTGCTAACAGCAATAGAGAAATATGCTTCGAAAGTAAAAACAAATCGAGAAATTCAGGATAAAATGACAATTGGCTCAATATACAGTTATTTAATGGAATTTTCTTAATGCTAATGAAAACGTCGCCTTTTCCGAATAAAATTATCTTTAATTCTATATTGCTACTAAATTCGATTTTATTTAGTTGTTATTCATCAACTGTTTTATCTCAATCATCTACTAAAGAAATATGTTTTAATTTTTATATTGTCACAAAGAAAACTGCTGCAGAATCAGAGGCTGGTGTTTTTGAAAAACAAAAAAATCTGCTGCTACATCAACTATCAAAAAGCCAAAGTGTGTTTGATGAGAATCTAGAGAGAAAATGTCCGGCTATAAAATTATCAAAGGGAAAAATAAGACAGATTGTTTGGAAGAATGCACACTTGTTGAGTAAGCCAGTCGATCAGGGGAGCAATGAAGCAACGGAAGCTTATCTTTTTAGGAAATTTACTAAAGCTTCAAGTGATCTAAGTTTGATCGTTCAAAAAATTAGAGAGCAAGAAAAAATGTCGTATCGTTCTCTACTTAGACTTTATCCCGGACGAGCCATAGTCAAAGCAAATAATTTTATGAATAAATTAATAGAACATCGTAAGACATTGAACAATATAAAATCAGATGATATTACGAAGTTACAAATAATGATTAGTAATAATATTGAGAAAATAAAATTAAAACTAGACTCATATATGAAAGAAAGTAGTGTCGAGCTTATACAAAAAGCTAGAGAAAGAATAAGTAAATACGAAAAGGTAGATCAAGTAAGCGCGAGCACATGGGCTGAAGGCGAACTGGTTTTCTGGAATGACCTAGAAGCACAAGACACCTCGGTAGAATTAAAAAACTTACTTAAATACTATCGTACGTCAGATAATCAATGCTTGGATCTTTATGTTATTCCTAATGGAAAGACACCCTCTAGGCATAATAAAGAAGCAAATAAAAACGGAAAATGGACAAGCAGGGGTGGTGCAACAATATCAACAAAAAATTTTCCAAGAACCACGAATGGAATAGGAGATGCGATATTACTGACCTACAACACCAGAGAGTCAGAAACTAGATTGGCTCATGAGTTAGTTCATCTTCTTCTTGGAAAAGGCGATGCCCATGCAGAAAAAAAAGAAAAAGACCTGATGCATGAGCATAGTAAAGGCGGTTCTTACCTTGATGAAATAGAATGCGAGCAGATTAGAGAAAATGCACTCGAATTTTATGGCGGTGTAACCGAGAGTCGCAAAAACTGATAATATTAGAACTTAGTCGAAAAGTTCTATTACTATTTATTTTTTAAATGATCTCGATTTCTTTAACGCAGGATTATCGTGATTAAGTTCAGCTTGTACATCTTTGACGCTATGCATATAGATCATTTCGCGTCCCATTACACTGCCGGCATAAGAGTTGCCGTATTTCGTAGGTGTTAAATCACACTGGACACTATGTACACCTTCGCCGATAACAATAGAAATCAGATTAGCTTGTTTCTTTAAAACAACCACTTCCATCGATTGGCCGCTTTCCGTGTTTGATACTGTAATCTTTTCTGTATGCATAATGAGTTTAATTATTAATGTTTAACCATTTTATTTTTGTATGTACTCGGTGTGCAGCCAAAAAATTGGGTAAAGCGGCGGCTAAAATGACTAAGGTCATTAAAGCCCACAGTATAACAAGCCTCGCTTACAGACTTGCCAGCTTCAATTGCTTCTGCTGCCAGCTTTAAGCGTAATTGTTGTTGATACTCGTTAGGCGAACAACCAACTTGCTTTTTAAATTCGACATAGAGTTTGCTGCGACTCATACATGCACAACGACAGAGTTGTTCTATATCTAATGGTTGCGAAAAATTCTGTGCTATGAAGGAGAGGCCGGCAGAAATGCTGCTAGCATCTGGAGTGTGCTGGCAATAATCCAGTAATACTTCTCGACCTTGTTGTCTTAACAGTCGAATAATTAATTCCGTTACACCTAAATCGATCAACATTTCTTTATCGGACGAATCATTAGTGAATAGGCCGACGAGTCGTTCTAATAGTTGTTGAGTCTCTGTGGTGTGATGAGTATGAATAACATGTGGCTGGTATTGCCAATCATGTTCTACGGCACCTAAAGTCGTTACCCCTCGCATCCGTTCGGATAAAAAATCAACCCGATCTTTGTCGATTTCTATGGTTAAACAGGTAGTAGGACGTTGCTCATTAGCTTCAGGAAAATCAATTTCGACGTATTCCCCAGGAGGCATGACATAAGATTCATGAGGTAAAAACACTTTGCCTGCTTCGTCGTGGAAGTCATGCATGATTTTTCGTCCTTTCACCATCCCGCAAAAAAGCAATTGGTCGGCATCAAGCCCAACTCGGGAGGCTGTACGATAAGTATCATAAATACTCAAAACTGACTCAGGCCCTTGAAAAGACAGCTTATTTTCTACCAATAACTGGCGTTTTTCGCGCCTTTTTGAAAGCGGCAACAGTGAGTTTTGCATAAGTTACTCCAAACAATTATGGAAGTCGATTGAGCAATTTTGTCTCTATTCAGGACAGTTAGTCAAGTACTTAGGAATGTCAGTCAACTATAGCGCCAGATAGGCGGTTTATTATTGAAAATTACAAAAACAAGAGAGAGAGATTATGATTTATACGCAACCTGGTGCAGAAGGGGCAGTGGTTTCATTTAACGAACGCTATGGAAACTATATAAATGGTGAATGGGTAGCACCGGTGAAAGGTAATTATTTCACTAATATTACACCGGTTACCGGAGAAGGTTTTTGTGAGATACCACGTTCCACTGAAGAAGACATTAATCTAGCACTCGATGCTGCTCATGCTGCGAAAGATGCTTGGGGAAAAACTTCAATTACAGAACGTTCCAATCTATTGCTGAAAATCGCAGACCGTATGGAAGCTAATCTTGAGATGCTCGCAGTTGCAGAGACTTGGGATAACGGCAAAGCAGTACGCGAAACCTTGGCTGCCGACGTACCATTATGTATAGACCATTTTCGTTATTATGCCGGTTGTATTCGTGCTCAGGAAGGAACCATGGGCGAAATAGATGAGAATACAGTGTCATATCAATTCCACGAACCACTTGGTGTAGTCGGCCAAATCATTCCCTGGAATTTTCCTTTACTTATGGCCGCATGGAAATTAGCGCCGGCTTTAGTAACCGGAAACTGCATAGTATTAAAACCTGCTGAACAAACGCCGGTTTCTATCTTAAAGTTAATAGAAGTTATTGGAGATCTTCTACCTCCAGGCGTACTGAATATCGTCAATGGCTTTGGCAAAGAAGCTGGTCAAGCTTTAGCAACGAGTAAACGCATCGATAAAATTGCTTTTACTGGTTCGACACCTACAGGTTCACATATTCTAAAATGTGCCGCGGAAAATATTATTCCTTCAACTGTTGAGTTAGGCGGTAAGTCACCTAATATTTTCTTTGAAGATATCATGAAGCAAGAAGATGATTACATTAGTAAATGCGCGGAAGGTGCAGTGCTAGCATTCTTTAATCAGGGAGAGGTTTGTACTTGTCCTTCACGAGCATTAATTCAAGAAAGCATTTACGACGAATTTATATCAATCGTTATTGAAAGATCAAAGCAAATTATTCGTGGTAATCCATTAGATACGGATGTGCAAGTTGGCGCGCAAGTGTCAAAAGATCAGTTCGATAAAATTCTTAATTATATAGAGATAGGCAAGAAAGAAGGCGCCGAGCTACTAATAGGCGGTAATGTTGCACAAGTTGGTTCTGGTTATGACAGCGGTTATTACATAGAGCCAACATTACTAAAAGGCACTAATGATATGTGTGTCTTTCAAGAAGAAATATTTGGTCCTGTCGTATCAGTGACCACGTTTAAAGATGAAGCTGAAGCTTTAGCTATTGCTAATGATACTGAGTTTGGATTAGGCGCTGGTGTTTGGACTCGCGATATAAATCTTGCTTATCGTATGGGACGAGGCATTCAAGCAGGTCGAGTATGGACGAATTGTTATCATCTTTATCCTGCTCATGCAGCGTTTGGTGGTTATAAAAAATCAGGCATAGGTCGAGAAACTCATAAGATGATGCTTGATCATTATCAACAAACTAAAAATTTATTAGTGAGTTATAGCACGAGTCCTCTCGGATTTTTCTAGGATAAAAATAGAGTTTAACCAGTAGGCCGGTTTATTTATGTAGTCTAAATAAGTCGGTCTGCTACCTTAATGAATTAATATTAATAGATGTACTTAAATAATTTTGTCATGAAATGATCTTTATTCATCTTGTGACGTTGTTGTTTATTTGAAAAGAATAAAAGAGAAGGAAGGTTTATAAATGAAAACACCTGTACAAGTAGCAGTCACTGGCGCAGCAGGTCAGATTGCATATTCAATTTTGTTTCGTATTGCTTCTGGCGAAATGTTGGGTCCGGATCAACCTGTCGTATTACGTTGTCTTGAGATAACGTCAGCTATGCAGGCACTAGTCGGTGTTGCTATGGAAGTCGACGATTGTGCTTTCCCTTTAGTCGATAGAATTGTTTTAACTGATGATCCAAACGAAGCTTTTAAAGGTGCGGATATTGCAATGTTAATTGGTGCTAGACCAAGAGGAGCAGGCATGGAACGTTCTGATCTATTAAAAGCTAATGGTGGTATTTTCAAAATTCAAGGCGAAGCTTTAAATAGAAATGCTAAGCGTGATGTGAAAGTTGTAGTTGTAGGAAATCCGGCAAACACGAATGCACATACAGCAATGCGTTTTGCTCCCGATTTAAACGCTCGGAATTTTACAGCACTAACAAGACTTGATCACAACCGAGCTTTGTCTCAACTTGCAGATAAAACTAAATCTAGTGCACATGAAATCAAGAAGATGACTATCTGGGGAAATCACTCAACAACACAGTACCCAGACATAAGTCATGCAACAGTCGCTGGGAAAGCGGCTATAGATTTAGTAGAGCAATCATGGAATGAAGCTGAATATATTCCGCGTGTTGCAAAACGAGGCGCAGAAATTATTGCAGCAAGAGGTGCATCTAGTGCGGCTTCGGCTGCGAATGGTGCAGTCGAACACATTCGTGATTGGGTACTTGGCACACCGGAAGATGATTGGGTCAGCATGGCTGTTCCGAGTGATGGTAGTTATGGCATTCCTGAAGGTTTAATGTATTCATTTCCCGTGCGTTGTAAGGACGGCAATTACCAAATTGTTCAGGACTTGGAAATCAATGATTTTAGTCAATCAAAAATGGATCTGACTCAGAAAGAATTAGAACAAGAGCGTGATGCTGTTAACGAATTAGTAGGTTAATTTAAAATAGAGAAGAAACTAATGAACGAATATATCGAATCCAATGGACTAAAAATAGCAACGCCATTATATGAGTTGCTAGAAAATAAGATCGCGCCAGGCACGGATGTTAATCCAGATGACTTCTGGGCGGCATTAGCAAAGATTAATAAAAAGCTTGGCCCAGAAAATAAAGCCTTACTTGAAAAACGCAATGATCTTCAAAAGAAAATTGATGATTGGTATATAGAACGTAAAGGACACACATTTGATGCAGTAGAACATCAGAACTTTTTGAAAGAAATTGGCTACCTATTGCCAGAAGGCGATAACTTTAAAGTAACGACATCAAATGTAGATTGTGAAATAACAACGATAGCAGGGCCGCAATTAGTTGTTCCTGTCGACAAGTCACGATATGCACTAAATGCAGCTAATGCACGTTGGGGTAGTTTGTACGATGCATTGTATGGCACAGATTTAATTCTTGAAGTTGAAGGTTGTAAGCGAACAAAAAAATATAATCCTGTTCGTGGCGCTAAAGTAATCAAGTATGTTCGTAACTTTCTAGATACTTCTGTTCCTATGGCCATTGGCAGTCATGGTTTTGTTGTTCAATATAAAGTGAGATCCGGAAAGCTCATTGGAATTATGGGCGATGGCACTGAATCTGGGCTAGGTAAGCGAGAACGATTTGTTGGCTATACAGGCGAGCCAGAATCCCCAAAAAGTATTTTTCTTAGTCACAATCATATGTATATTGAGATATGCCTTGGTGAAGGATTTTATATCGGCCGTGGTGATTTGGCGGGTGTTTATGATGTTAAATTAGAATCTGCAGTTAGTACCATTATGGATTGCGAAGATTCTGTTGCCGCAGTTGATGCTGAAGATAAAACACAGGTCTACTCGAACTGGTTGGGTTTAATGAAAGGTAATCTGAAACTTACAATAGTTAAAGAAAATGAAACTATTGAAAGATCATTAGCGCCTGATCGTAACTACACTAGTCCCGACGGTAAAAAATGTACGCTTAGAAGTCGCAGCTTAATGTTATGCCGTAATGTAGGCATTCATATGTACACCGATGCTGTAATGACGACTGATGGCGAACAGATCCCCGAAGGTTTTCTGGATGCGATGATGACCGTTCTTATCGCAAAACATGATCTGTTAGGAAAAGGAAATTTTAGAAATAGTCTTGAAGGAAGTGTATATATCGTTAAACCAAAATTACATGGACCAGAAGAAGTTGCATCCACTGTTAAACTTTTTGAATTGGTAGAACAGGCTTTGGGTTTAGAAAAAAACACAGTCAAGATTGGAATTATGGATGAAGAGCGCAGAACGACTGTTAATCTAAAAGAATGTATTAGAGTTGCTAAAGAGCGTGTGATTTTTATTAACACAGGCTTTCTTGATCGTACCGGCGATGAGATTCATACCAGTATGCAAGCAGCAGCTGTTATGAAAAAGAAAGACTTAAAGTCGGCAACTTGGTTGCTTGCCTATGAAGACTGGAATGTTGATGTTGGTTTAGAGACCGGTTTACCCGGCCATGCTCAGATTGGTAAAGGCATGTGGGCAGAGCCTGAGAATATGGCGAATATGATGGAGGCCAAAATAAATCATCCTCGTGCGGGCGCAAGTACCGCTTGGGTCCCATCACCTACAGCCGCAACATTGCACGCGATGCATTATCATCGAGTTGATGTCCATAGTCGTCAACAGGAATTATGCAAAGTAACACGTTCGAACCTAAATGATATTCTTACAATTCCTGTACTTGAAGAAGAACTTACGGACGCCGAAATTCGAGCAGAGATTGAGAATAATGCACAGGGAATTCTTGGCTATGTGGTGCGTTGGATTGATCAAGGTGTTGGCTGCTCGAAAGTGCCTGATATTAACAATGTTTCTTTGATGGAAGATCGAGCAACGTTAAGAATTTCTAGCCAGCATATTTCCAATTGGTTGCATCATGAATTAGTAACGCCAAAACAGGTTGTTGACGTTTTTCAAAAGATGGCAGCAATTGTCGATTTTCAAAATGCAAACGATCCATTATATAAAAGTATGTCACCGGATTTTGATAACAATATTGCATTTAAAGCGGCATTAGATCTTGTTTTTACTGGATGCTCTGAGGCAAGTGGTTATACCGAAAAAGTATTACACGCTCGTCGAAGAGAAGCTAAGTTAAAAGAAAAGCATGAGTCATTATTTATAATAAATAACACAGTTCGTCAGTGCTTGTAAATTTTATAAGAGCTAAAAAAGAGGGAAGATAATTATATGTCTGAAACTAAACTCTATACAGTTTCTAAAACTGCACAAAAACATGCATTCATTGGTAAAGAGAAATATCAATCTATGTACGAACGTTCGATTAATGATGCGAATGCATTTTGGGGTGAACAAGCCGATGAGTTTCTAAGCTGGTTTTCCAAATGGGACAAAGTCCAGGAATGGGATTACAACGACGTTAATATTAATTGGTTCAAAGGTG